>OLFW01000075.1_pt1 | contig 96011 bp, 94 predicted proteins | sample 1605351 | NCBI WGS metagenome assembly OLFW01 (sample SAMEA3888918, study PRJEB22519) | human gut metagenome | biome: human gut; feature: human-associated habitat; material: faeces | place: Denmark | collected 2010 | reverse complement strand
GTAGAAATAATATCCTTATCAGCAGCAAAGATATTAGTTCTAAGCTTCATGTGTTCTTGTTGTTCATCATTAAGAAACAGATTATACACAAAGCCAGTCATATTATTAGATTTAATATTAATGGCTTTAAGAGCTTGCATAGATTCTTGCATAGCTTCATGATAGATATGTGTAGCACGAATACTATTCACAGTACTCATAATAGCGTTGTGAACATTTTTTGTATGTTTAAAAGAAAACTGTTGTGTTGCATTTTTAATAGCTTGATTAAGCATATTATTACAAATAACACGAATATTTGTAACAGCACACGTGATTAATCCAGAACCATCATGACTATTAGTAAATAAAAGATATTTATCAATAAGATCTTTATTATCAATAGTGATAGCATCAGGGAATTTTGCAGTTACAAGCATACTTGCACCATTCTTATAACAACCAGCAGTTTCAATACGAACACTCTTATCATAATCACATATTTGATTAATAAAATCAAGAGCTACAGAGTTCTGTACAACTTCGTACTTAGAACCAACAGCACCAAATACATGATTTGTATCTTCTCTATAAGTAGCAAAACTGTTAGGAACTTTATATAACAGAAAGCTACCCGGATTAGCAGGATCTTCAAGACGAACACGAGTCTCTTTAATACCTACTTTATAATCAAGATTTGCTTCTTTAATAGCATCCTCCATACTCAAATCATTGATAGGTTTACCCATCTCATTAAATACGAGAGGACGTCTTTGATAATTTACAAAAGGCATAATATACTTTGTTTCAATAGAAGTTTATTTCTTAATTGTAACAATATCCTTTTCTTGAAGCGTCCAAGCATCAAGACCTTCAGGAGATTGATTCAATGTTTCTTTAAGATTAGTACTATTAACATAGAATTTGAAATCACCTTCTTCAAAATTAATTCCATGTTCAGCGAGAATAGCTTTAATCTTATTAGCTTTATCAAGATTTAAACCTTTATCAAGTTTAACATCAATAAAACCTTTAATTGCATCAATGTTCGCAGGTACTGTATCAACAGATGGATTTTCAAAATATTGATACATTTGATTAAGAAAGCTATTAAACATTTCCGTATCTGTAACAACTTCCTGACCTTTACGAACACTAATAGTAATATTCGGATATTTAAGAGACACACTACCAGTAGGTTCTTTAATACCTGTTTCAGCATTCTTCTTTAATACCGGTTCACCATACTTATACGCACATTCAGCTATAACATCTTTAAGACGTTTAATCTTTTTCTCAGTACGTTTAACACGATCATCAAGAGCTTGCTTGTATTGTTTAAGTAATGCTATATCAGTGTTATAACGATCTATAACAAAAGCATAAGCATAAAGTTTCTCACCGAGTTCCTCTTCACTAATCGCAAGTTCCTCAGCACCACTTTCTCCTATATCTCCACCATTTTCGGCAGCATATTCTAATATCCTATCAATATTAGCTTGTATTTCAAACAGATTCATCGAAATTCAATTCAGTTTGGTAATGACTATAATCTTCAATCTCTTTAAAACGAACAACAGTATCCTTAACATATAACTCATTAACAGGATAAATCTTATATACTTGTCCAAGACCTTCATAAACTAGAAGTTCATTCTTAGACAAACGTTTGTTATAAGACAAAGGATAATTGAAATCAGTTATATGAAACACAATGTTAGGTTCACCAAAATGTTTAATATATGTATCAAGTGCTATAAGAGCAGGTAATCTATTCACCTGCACTTTCACTTTCTCCGCCATGATCTGAATCAGTAATAGCTTTTTGAGAAATTCTAATTACATCAAGATGATCTTTACATTGTTGCATAGTAATGTGCATATTCGGATGTGCTTTACCATACTTATCATAAAGACGCTTATCAATGATATTATCCCATTCTTTATTAAAGCCAGTATAATACATTTCACTTTTAACACCTAAGAACAAATACTCACGTGCATCTTGAGCAGGTAAATCAAGTTCATCTTTAGCTTCATTATAAAAGATCTCATCCATGATGCAACATCTGATATAATGATATGCTCGCTTATTTGCGATATTAGTATCATTTTGATATAAACAAAAAGCAATATCTTCAAGATCATAAAGACGTTGAATTTTATCTTCATTCTTTTCAATAGTTTCAACATCTTTAAGGAATCTCTTAAAACAAGCGTTGAAAGTCGAATCTTCAACCCAATGAGGAAGACAGAAAGAAATACCATCAAATCTACCTTCATTAGAATAATCACACCAACGAGTAGATTCAACCGCATCTGATTGAACACGTTCACGTACAAGTTCATCAACTATACTTCTAAGAGTAGTTATATATGCACTCATACGAGCGAAAGGATGATCGAATTTCGGAACAAACCAAGCAACACCATGAGCTTTCCAAATCTCATCACCTTCCATAGTAGAAGTTTTAATAAGAGCTTTAGCTAATTCAGGACTTTCATTATATACAACACGAAGATTAGTGTAGATATAATAGAAATGAGAATCAGGTCTTGCATCTTTAATATCAAAAACAAAACGAGAAAAAGCAGAATATCTAATGTTTATCATTTCAATACTCATCATATCATGATAACCACAAACATAAATAGGACAATGCTCAAGAATCGAAGTATGACCTTTATCAATAAGCATCAAAAGAAATTTAACGTAACTTCCGGGAGCAGTCTTACCTTCAGATTTATAACAAAGACGACCGGCAAATTCAGCTAATTGTAAGCCACCTTTAAGATTATGAGCTGTATGAATAACACTAACAGGTCTAACAAATTTCATCACATATCAAGTTTAGTTTGTCCACCATCTTTTTGAACTCTATACCAATAATCAATATGATCTTCAATTGTACGACGTAATATCCCTCTACATTCATCATTATTACCACCAACACCTAAAAGCGTTTTACAAGTACCGTCAACAACTTTAGAATAATTCATAACAGCATCAATAATACTTTCATTATCAATAGGCAAACAAGTATTAATCGAATCGGTCTTAACAGTACATCTACCGCCAAGACGATGAATCTCATCTACAAGATACCAAACAGCTTTATTAAGATCTTCAACTTGTTTATCAATAAGCTTACGATCTTTGTCTTCTTTAAGACCAGCTCTCCATAGATATTTAATAGCATTACCTATATTAAAATTTCTATGACGAGTAACATCAATACATTCAATACCACTAGGATCAGAAGTATAATGTTTAGGATGATTTACTTGATCATTTTTATTTTTAGATGCCATGGCGATCAATAAAACGATTTATTTTAAACACTACGAGTTTATCAATATCGTCTTCTTTAATATTATATTTACGCATGATACGCTCAATAACAATTCTAACATCAGCAATTTCTTCCATAAGACTTTTAAGATGCTCATTATTATGACATCTATTAATCTTAGAAACAGCTTTAATAAGTTCAGATAACTCTTCAACAACTACTGTATCATGAGGATCAATTGCACAAGCTTTATTAAACATAGCAATTCTCTCATTCCATAATACAGCACCTTTAGGAGAATCTATAACAGCATTTACACTTTCAGGTGTCATATATTTTCCCACTTAGCTAGAGCATCATCACTCTTAGTTTCCCAATCATCAGCAAAAATCTCATTACCAGTAGGTGTATAATAAGTAATATCACCATTATCAAACTTACAAATTTGATTTTGATAGCTGAGACTAGTGATACCAATTTCTGTAATCTCACGTTTAACAACTTCCGGAAGACTTTGCATTTTAGGAATAGTTTCTTCATTTATATCAGCAGGAACTTGTGCAAATATAAACACATCATTATCCCAATTAGCACGTCTAGCGATATAAGAACGAGTCTTAACGCGTTCAATAGCTTCTCCAAAATTCATAATAACAATTTTAAATTAAACAAAAATAGCCGCTAGTCAATTAAGACCAGCGGCTTCAACAGCGTGCTTCACAGCATAGGCTATAATTGAATAAGAAATCAACCCATATTATCTTTTAAATACATATCTCAACCAACTACCCCACTTACGATTAATAAGACTACCTTTAACATTCAAAGGTTTAAACTCAAGATACTTAATATTATCAATATTTTTGATAACATCATTAATGTCATAGTAAGTACAAATAGGAATACTATCTTGTATAATAGTATAAGCTTTACCATTTTTGTAATGTACAATAACATTATAAGAATCCACATTAGTCTCATTAGCTCTAGCTTCACGCTCAAAACAAAGTTCACGATAAGCCTTACCTTCAGTGAAGAGTTTAAAGAACCATTCAATGACGTACCACACATAAAAGAATATACCTAAGAGGTCATTCTGTTGTTTAGTATGAGAACGTTCATGTTGAATAAGTTTAAAATATCTATTAGGATACCTAATCATTAATGTAAGCCTAGATTTATCTTTATCCTTAAGATAAAGTCTAGCAAACATATTAATAGCAACAAACTTACCAAAAGGAAAGTGTTTAGTGACAACAACTTTCATATCTCAATCATCTGAAAAGTTATAATTTATAATAGCTTCCCAATCATCTTTAGGCATACAACCTTTATAATCAGGAACTCTAGCTTCCATAAACTCATCAAGCTTCATAGAAATAACGGTACAAATACCAAAATCCATGAGACGTTTACGTTGATTCATACAACAAAACAAATTAGCTTGATCAAGTGGAATACCAATGCTAACAAGTGCTGCTATAAAATATCTACGAAACATTTCTTTAGTAACACTACTAACAGCATCCATAGCTAAGCCTTTTTATAAATATGACTTTCTGCAATAGCTTTAAGACGATTAGAAAGTTGTTCCATATTAACCTCAATCGTCTTAGCGGCTGAATGATAAGTTGTAATAGTTAATGCTCCAATAAACTCAGGGAACATTAAAATATTAAACTTAGCTTTATAAGTATTACCAGCTTCATTCTGAGCAATCCACGCTTTAGGATTAGCATAGAAACTAAACGTATCAGTTGTTCTAACTTTAGAATTTAGATACAAAGGGTTGAGTTTAGGGAAGAATGAAAGAATATTATTATCCGTAGGAGTTTCTGTAGCCGGAATAACACTATCTTTAATCCAAACTTCAAAATCTTCAACAGTATCGAATATAAGTCTTGCAGAACATTTAGCAATAGCTAAAGAACTACCTCTAGGAACTTTATAATCTATAAGTTTTACAACATCCTTAAATAGATTATAAGTATATCTGTTAAACATCTTAATAGCATGATCACGAGACTCAACTTCAGCACTCATATTACTATCAACACAAATATGAAATTGAGGTTCATAAGCACTATCATAATTTTCATTGTCGATCAAATAACCGATATTCCAAATCTTATAATAGCGAGCTTTTTCATTATTACCATCAAAGAACTCAATTGGAATATTATGAGCATAAATATAATACTGAATTTTCAAAAGAGTTTGATAGAATACAAACTGATTACCACTAGTAACAGGAATAAACTCGCCAGTAGCATCAAGAATGAAATTAATATTGGTATTAAGCCAATCAACTTCATCCTTAGATAAATCAGCAACAGTTCGAGGTTCTGTAACTATATATGGTTTATCAGGAGCATCTGTTCTAACAACAGACGGAATTGAAACACCATTTATTACAATAGGTTTATACTTCTCAGTTGTAATAGCAAGTGCAGATAATTCTTCTTCAGCTTTAGAAGGAGAACTATCAACAGGAATGTCTTGTTTAATTTCCTCTTCTTCTTTAAAAGGATTTGTATCTTCCATTATATGTAATTAATCGTTAGATTCATAATCACGAACTCCGTAAGCATTAGCATTAAACGGAATGTTCTTATCTGTACGTTCATAAAACTTAATGGCAAGCATTTTACCGATAAACTCATTCTTATGACTAAGAATATAATCGCTTGTCATAGTATTATCAGTATTACCATTATAAACAGCTGTAGGCTTAACTTCAAATGTTTCAGCATTTAAATCATTCTTACATTTGAACTTAGCATAATTATAAACTACCTCATGACCATCAACAATTTTAGTTATAGGATCAACGAGAATATCTAAACACAAACATTCAGTCTCTTCACATTGTTTAGCTTTCATCATAGTTTGTGGACGAGAACCGAATTTATATTCTGCAATCTTAGAGCGAACAACACAACCCTCATAACCGGCTGCAATACAACGATCTCTATAAGCTTCAACATCAGAATCACCTTTAATATTAATAGAACATAATGAAACTATTTTAGCATTTTTAGTATCATCATGTTCTTCAGGTTTAAACTGAATATAAATAGCATCTGAATTTGAAGATGTAGCATTTAACCAAGCTTTATTCAAAATATCTCTACGAAGATGATAACGATCTCTATTAGAAACATCAGGAATACTAAGATCAAAATTCACAAATTGAAGATATTTATGAAGAGGATTCTTAGGATTACGTGCAGCACCACCAATAGTAGTATTCTTTTGACCTTTAATATAAAGTTCACCATCAAAAGTAATATTTCTATAATCGGGAGTACAATAAATGTAAGTCATAAAAGCATCTTCAATATGTTTTACATTATAACGAAGACCTTCTTTACTTCTAATAACAACTTCTTTAGTTTTACCAAATAATCCATTATCAACTTCATCTAACTTAATAGTACAACGAACACCATTAATCTTAGGATCAGCAAAAGCACCATTAGAATAATCAAAAATGCCAGTTTTCCACTTTTGACACTTCATAGGTTTATCAACATTGTTTGCATCAGTAGCAAATTTAGGAATAACGTTATCTAGTAGATCATGAAGTTGATTAGCACTCTCATACATATCACTAGTAACACCATACATCTCTGCCGTCTTGTATCCTCGGTCGATTTTACGCTTGATTTGACTCTTATAAGAGGTCTTTGTTGAAGCTGATACAATTACCTGTCCGACGTCTGAAAGTCGCTCAAACAAGCCGTATGACACCCTCTCGTGGCTTCCATCAGTCTCGATTCTCCAAAACACGATACGCCCCAGTGCATCACGTTTATAAAGAGTAGTAACGTTATCATCCCCATATACGGTTGCCATCTTCATCAACATTATGAGATAAAACAATACAATGCGTAGGATTATTATATGCAATCAGCATACAATTCCAAGAATCACGAATAGTCTTATGAGGAGCATAAGCGATAGTTTTAAAGTTCTTATGACAGAAACATTGATAACTACCAGTTAATGCTTGTTTATTGTGAAGTTTACCTTGAACAACTTCAAAGAGAGTTTCAACAATCTTAAAGTCCTCATCAGACTTAATCTTAGTTTCGCCCATAAATGCACCTTCTTTAAAAGGATTAAAACCCCAAGTATGAACGAATTGATTTAGTTTAATTTGAGCATTTTGATAAGACATCTTACTCATAGCTTCACGAAGCTGTTTAACAGCATCAATAACAATGTTATAATCAGTCTTATTCATAGGATATAAGAAGTACCTAGTACCATCACCTAAAGCTCTAAGAGGAACACCCTCACATAATAGCCGTTGCGCATCAGGGCACAACTCCTCCTTTTTTACCATTTACGATCTCATTTAAATACATATTAGCAAACTTTTTCTTAACGAAGTTGTAATCTGTAATACGAACTAAATCTGTAGGATCTTTAGCACTATAACCTTTAGTCATGAATAAAGCAATAAAGCTATAATTCTTTTCATATTCGATAGCGGAAGTAAGACCAGTATTATCAGTGTCAAGCATAACATACACTTGAATCCTAGTAGTCTTTCGTAAAACATCAACAATATCATCAGGAAGTTTAGCAGTTTCACTTGCAATCACATAAACTCCAACATCATTAATTCTTAATTCTCTCAGTATTCGTAACATTAATAGTTTATCTTTTTGAGACTTAACAATCAACTTATAATTAGTATCAATCAAAGTTTCAAGATTTTCAAGAGGACATTTATTATTAGTAATGAAACGATTAGCAGTATGCTTATTTCTAAATGGAAAATAAAGTTTAATACAACCATCATTAACTTGATATTCATAACAAGGATCATGACGAGTATAATAATATGGATTACTAACGCCATCAATCTTAAAAGATTCAACAGCTTTCACGTATTTATCTACGAGATCATTAGTAACACCAAATTGATTATAATACCTATAATCATAAAAAGTCATTTTACGATTTATAGTTGTAATAACACGAAATTCATTGTTGATAATCTTATTCTGAGCTTGATATACACGATTAACGTAAGGTGAATCATTAAGAACATCAGAAGCATATTCAATAATATTAGAACATATCTCAACGAAGTCTTTATTATTAGTACAATTCTTTTTAAGAACTAGACCAACAATCTCAAACACATCACCACGATAACGATAATCAGCAAAATCACGAAATATCAGCTTATTACCATACCATTTAAAACTAACTGAAGGATTAGGATCATAACGAAGAGGATTAGAGATTTTATAATTGCGTAAACAAATACAATTATTTATCTCTGTTTCAGGAACATTAAGAAAGACAGAATAAATATGTACTTGATCAAGTGTATTCAAAATATAATCCTTATCACTTGTACTCCACATATTTACATCTTTTGTAGCATTTGCAATCCCCAGTAGGGAACAAGGTGAGGTCACGTGCGGAGCGTTAGCAACACTATGCACAAAACCAATAGACACAAAAAAAGAGGATAGATTGCTCTACCCTCTTCAAAAGTCTAAGTTACATCTTAATATTTACCCGGAGTACCACCGTTACCAGCATAACGATTCTTTAAAGCATTAATTGCATCAGCATTAACGCCTTGACCGGAACCGTAATCCATAGCAACGCCAGCTTCAGCGGCTGCACCAGCAGGTTTCTCGTCTTTATCAGCATCTTTAGAGAGTTCAACAGTCTCACCCGGAAGAATCTCAATTGAAGGTTTTTTGCCATTAATAACACGTTCAACATAACCTTGACCAACAAAGCCCGGAGTACAAAGATACTTACGATCACCATAATGAGCAAGAAGCTTCATCCAAACAACAATAGGTTCACCCTTTTCATCTAAGAATACAGGTTTACCCTCTTTGCCAACATTGAATGCTTTAACAAAGAACTCACAAAATGCTTTCCATTGAGCGATACGACCGTTAATATCAGCGTTCATATCAATAGGCTGAGGAAAGCCGGGTTCAACGAAGTTAGGACAACCTATATAAGCATCGAGACGGTGACGACAATTTCTGTAAGCTTCCGTAATCAAAGAGGTAAACGTTTTAACATCTACAGCAGTTCCGTCAGTTTTGCGAGTAGTTACGATACGGAAAGAATCAGTATAAAACCGATCAACTTCATCACCGGGAACAGGTTCTTCTTTATAACGGAAAACAATAGTTGGTACAGGAATACCGGCATACTCATAGGTGGATGCAACACCGTTCTCATCTACTTTAGGAGTTTCGGTTTCTTTAATCTCAACAGATACAAGATGCGCTTGACACAAATTGTTGAACTCTTCACGAGGTTTAAACTTCTTGTCTTGGGTAACTACAACTTCACCAAAATTAATAACTCCGGCAGCAGCTTGACTTTTATTAACTTCACTCATTTTATAAGTAATTTAAAGAGTAAAAAAAAGAGGAACCTTAATAGTCCCTCTTTCTGTAAGATAGATTTGCTTAGCTAAGCAATGTGTTGTCACGGATATATATTAAATATCATCTCCGTCACCAGCGGTTTCTTGAGAAGCAGCGGTTTCATCCTGCATTTCAGCAGCAGTTTCAGCATTTGCGGTATCGGTTACAGTTTCCGGTGCATCAGCTTTCTTATTTTCTGCATCATCGGCAGCAGTTTCAGCTTCAACAGACGGATCGTAAGGACGGTCGATAATCTGTGCGTTCACGCAAGCCCAGATACGTAACATAGAGCCGTCAGAGTTCGGATAGTCGATACCGGTATCAACCAATTCGTAGTGAACCTCGCGATTAGCGGTGTACTTCGTGTAAGGTTTACCCTCAGAATCTTTCTTATCAATTCCGTAAGCATAGCCAAGTTCAGCCAGCTTATCAGCGGTGATAGCTTGTGCATTCGGAGTATTCTGTAAGAATTGAGAGTAACAAGCTGCGTAAGAGCAGAACAATTTACGACCAACACCTTTAGCTTTACCGACAGCAGCAAGAGTCATCATGTCGTCAGTTTTCACTTTAGAAACCATGATGAAGAACTTCTTGTTTACATCGTTCTCACATTGATCAGCAGTCAAGACCATAGCTTTCATATAATCGCCTGTTTCAATGTTAAGCATCTTAGATGCAAGACCGTTAATACACATCTTGTTGATAGAGATGTTCACCACCAACTCCGGACGAATTTCATCACTTACTTTAGCAGCTTTAGCTACAGTTTCAAAACGACCTTCATTGATACCAGCTTTCAAGAAATCAAAATTAAATTTTTCCATGACTTTAACTTTATTAATAGTTTATGTAAGATAGATGTTTGCAATATCACTACCACAAACGGTATTTATTCTTTAATAATTTGCGTTATCATCTGCTTCTACATATTGAACATCAACGTAATCATCATTAATAGATTTAACGTCTTTAAGTTCAATATCACAATACATTCCGTTAAGAATATCATTAGCACAGATACGAGCAGCGATCATAATCGCCATTTTTCTCATAAGAGAACGAGTGTGTTTATCCCAATTATCTTTACCTTTAACATCAGCGCCAGTAATTGAGTTCTTACCCGATTTAAGACCAGCGTCAATAGCTTCTTGAAGAGTATAAGAAATTGTAGTTCTTTTACCTTTACGAACAAGAGTAACAGTTGTACGATAAGTCTTAACAACACGAGTAACAGGAATCATACCTTGTTCTGCCATCATTTTATGAACATAATCATCATTATATTCATCAATATCAATGTGACGTTCAGGTTTAAATTCAATAATAGGTTTACTTAGCTGAACATTAAAATATTCATATACGGGAACAAAGTCTTCGTCAATCTCAATATCAATATGATGTTTATTAAGACAACCTTCAACAACATTAATTCCCGTATAAACTTGTCTAGTACCACCACTTTCAAAACAGAATATATTCTTTAAAGAAGCGGTAACAGAAAGACCAAGAGTTTTACCAAGTTCAACCTTTTGAATAGCGTCGAGATTAAGATTACGACCATAAGCTAGAGAAGTCATAGGAGAAAGACCTAATTCCTGCCCAGTTAATAAACAAGTAACCATGTTATCAATGTTAATAACTTCAGTGACAGTTCCATCTTTAGTTACATTTTCTTTAAATCTCGCACCAAGATCAGTATTTATAAGACTTTCAGCAAAAGTTCTATATTCACCAAGAACAGCGAGATTACGAGTAATTACATCTTTATTTGCTTGTGCAACAGCTCCACTATTAGCTTTTACAACTTCACCTTTATTAGTAGCAGCATTAGCACCTTCTTTCATTGCATCATCTGTAATAACTTCTTCACTCATTTTGTCGTTTTCTTTGTCTTTATTTTCCATTGGTAAAAATAAATAATATTTTTGACGTGTGCAACAATAGTAAGTACTAAATCATCAAAAATTAAAATTTAACATCTTTAATGCCATTAGTCCAGACAATATCAGTAGTAAATTTACTCTGCGCATCAATGAGCTTTTCTTTCTCTTTTGACATGCGGTAATCGTCCGAATTGAGTGCGAAATCTTGCATATAAAGCCATATTATAATAGTAGGCTTATTTATGTATGGTTGTTCCTCTTTCTTGTCAGAAATGGTCTTAAATGGGTTGCAGTATGGGGAGGTACATATAATTGTAGTAAGACCCTCAACATCAAAAACCACATTAGCAACTTCATCAGTAGCAATAACAGAAACATCACCATGTTCAAGATGTTTTAAACATTCTTTTCGGATACCAATATCACCAAATACTTTAGGTTCACCTTTCTTAGCACCAGTAGTATAAGTATAAGGCTGACCATTGAAATCATAACAAATCCTAGAAGTCATACCTTTATACCAACACATACAATAATCTAAAGTCTCAACAAAATTAGTAATAGAACGAGTCTTACTTAGAACAAGTCCTTTACCTTTAATATTCTTAATAGCAGTAGCAATAGCTTCTCTCTTATTAAGATTATTATTATATAACTCTAAACGTTTCTCAATGGCATCACTAAATGCTTTAGTACGAGTGAGTATATTATCGGGATTCCAATACATTTCTACTTGCTTATTATAATCATTAGAAAGATCAAGATTAGCTTTCCAACCCATAACTTCAGCAACCATATTACGTACTGTTTCACTATATATATGCTCTACTTTATCAGTAAGATTATTTACATAATTAACACCCATATGACAGGCTTTAATAAGAGCCATATCATCTTCTACCATATCCATACGTAGATGAGTAAACTTCCTAAACTCATAATTCACCATCTTAGCTTTACCTTTAAATATAGAAAGCATAGAAGAGATTTGTTCAGTAAGCTGTTTATATAGCTCTTTTTCTTCACTTGTAAACTCGATACCAATATTATATATAACATAAGGAGAAATCCAACCTTCTTCCAAAGCCATACCTTTAGTTATAGTATCAACAACAGGAATACCACAAGCAGTAAATGCTTTTAGCATATTAACCGGAATCTTTTTCGTAGTAACAAATAAAAACCTATCAGCAGCTACTTTTTTCAACTTCTTGAAATAAGTATCATCTTTATGATAAGCTTCATTTGTACAATCAAGCATCACAAATGTATCAGCATATAGCATATCTTTACCTTTACAAGTTTTAGTGATACGATCAATAAAATCTTTAAGTAAATCTATAACTACACCTGTATGAACAATGCGTTTACGAAGAGAATCTTTCGTTTTAATATCAGGAACTACAATGTGAACATAAGGATCAGCTTCAACTTGATTAGCTACATGTTGAATAACCTCACTAATTACAAGAGGGATATCAATACGTTCAGTATATTGAAATAGACCTTTATAACCAGCTTGTTTCCATTTAAGAATACCCTGATAAATACGCTTATATTTTTCAGAAATATCGTAATCTTTCATCTATCTTAATTAACATCTGTAAGTTTAATATTATCAAGAACAGCTCTAGCGCATTGTTCTATCTCATTACGATTATATACATCGTCAACATAATCAGTTAATAATTCATATAACCTAAAGCCAGCATCACCCATGATACGACAAAGATCAAAAACAATATGTTTAAGCATCTTATCATGGTCGTAATCTTTAAAGTTCTTACTATTGAAAGGATATTGAGTAAAGAAATCTTCAAAGGCAGCATCTAAATACACAACAATAACAGCTTTAACAGCTGAGAATTTATTGGTATAAAAATCTTTATAAATAACAGCTCTATCTCTCTTCATATCTTACCAACCAAACAAGTTATTACTATTATTGTTAATACCACGACGTTCACCTTTACCTGTTTTACCATTACCATAAAGAATCTTATAGGCTTCATTAATATAAAAACCATAATTAAGATTATAATCTTCTTTATATTCGTAATCATTAAACAAAGCTACTCTCTGATCAGCAACAAGCGACTTCTCTTCTTCAACAACTATTCCACTAATATCATCACCATACGCTATATTATCAGAATCAGGAACAATAGCTTTTGTTATAGCACCTCCACCACTTTTACAAATATAAAAACGATTATGCTTTTGACACTTAATATAAACAGGTTTACCATCTCTAACTGTCTTATAAATTGTAGTATATTTACCAGCAACTTTCTGACTAAAACAGTAATCATAAATGGCAGTACGAGAAGTATTGATATAATTTCTAATAAATTCAGTAATATCAACACCATAAAGGAAATATTCTTTAAGAGCTTTCTTAACAACAGGATAAACAAAACCTTTATTATATTCAGGGTCTTGAAGAAAATAACCTTTAAACTTAATAAATTTATCTTCAATAGCTTGACGTGTAGTATAAGTATTACCTTTAGAATCAATCCAGACACCACAACGATTATACTCTTGTAAAGCGTCATAGAAACCATATCCAACAGCAATATAATCATTAACAGCACTTCTACAATACTTTTCAAATACTTCTGTATCTAAACTGAGTTTACTATAATCTTCCCATTCTTTACAGATATGATTAAATAAATCAAGTCTGTCATTAGGACGTCTTATAAGTAAACCATCAGTATTAGCAGATAATACATCAAAACCATTAAGTTCGAAAGATTCAATTAAGTTACATAACAATAATTGCAGATTTATAGTAACAGTATAAGTACACTCAGGATCATATAAATAATCCATAGCATCATTTAATGCTCCATAAATCCGATTAATAACAATCTTTAAAGCATCAGCTTCTAATTTACGACCATTATGTTTCGCATCAAGTCGAGTAGTTCTAAGCCATTCAACAATACCTAGAAAAACTTTAGATGAAAGATGATGAGGACTAACACCATAATTAACAATGAAGCTCGGGTACATGCTCGCAACGTCGGGATCAGCAAGAGCTTCACCCGGATTAGCCCATATAACTCTAGGATCATCTTTACTATGAAGACCTCCTTTGGCTAAAGTATAACCTTTATCATGAGATAAAAACTCAAGAGATTGAAAACTCTTTTTCCAAGTAGTAACAACAATACCATTAGCGATATTTTCTCGTTTTAATTCACTTTGCTTTGCCGTACCTAAACCAATATAAATACTATATCTTTGAATAGCTTCAAGTATTTTCCTATAAAAAGGAGTTTTGAATGTAATACTATCTTTAACAATCTTACCAATAGGCACAGCACTGCGTTCAGTTCTAAGATCAACAAACTCATAAGAAGGCATACCTGACCATTCAGAATAGAATTTAGTCATTAGATTCTTACCAATAGAACTACGAGACATATTACGTAGATCAATAGCATACATCTCACTTAGCTTAGCACGAAGATCTAATTCTTTCTGTTGATTCTTAACAAGAGCATCAGTACCTAGAACATCATTAATATTATAATCTGTTACAAGTGCTATCTCATCACGTTTGATACGATAACTCCAATGAATAGGTAAATCTTGAATACGATACCATTTCAGAACTATCATAACAGCTTTAAGAGCAACAAATGTAGCATCAAGATATAGAATCTTTTGAATATCAAAATCGGTAAAAGGACGAAAATATCTACGACCTTTATAAAAATCAAGAAGTCTACGATACGTTTTACCACCCATATCCTTATCAACAGCTTTCTGAGAATGCTCAAATAGAAATTCAGTTATATGTTGCTTCCTACCATAAGTATCTTCACGAAGACCAGTCTTCCAATCAAATGTAGGAGCATAATGAATAAATATATCAAGCATAGTCATATCATAGTTAAAACTATTATAACCAATGATAATTTTATGAGATTTAAAAAACATATAAAGACCTTCAATGCCACTACCAATATTATTAGAATCATCCCATGAAGCAGGTGTCATATTTTGACGTTCAAATTTATCTTCATGATAAGCTCTATAAATAATAAAAGTCTTAGCCCCCATAGCTTCAAGAATAAGACGTTTATCTTCTTTATTCTTAGCTATATCCGCAGCAATATATAAATCAATAACGTCTTGAGGAATACCATAAGGAATAAAGCTAGCCATAAAACAATTACAATATACCTCTAAATCATATATCCAGCTAGTAACATTATTTGTTTTCATAATTTAAATTTACTAGCATGATTATTAAAATTATCATTATCATGAAGATAAATATAACCACCAACACAAAATTTATGATGATTACAACAATTACTTATAGTTGATACAGCATAACCCATAGCTTTTGCACATTCTGTTAAACTATCATAAGCTTCAATAAAATTACCTTTAATATCATATTTAAAAACCTTTCTTTTATTTAGTTTACCAACTTTCATATGTCTATTATTATAAGTATTATTATATAAAACAGTACAATATTCTAAATTGTCAACTCTATTATCAGATTTTATTTCATTTTTATGATTGATATAAGGTAATTTAGAAGGATTAGGTATCCAAGCGTTAGCTACTAAAATATGAACATAAAAAGATTTTATTTTATGATTTATATAAAAAGTAACTCTAGCATAACCACAAGTTGTAATATTAAAATTATTTATAATATGTTCTGTATTTCTATTAAGATTAACAACTTTAATATTACCAAATTGACTAGCATAATATTTTTTATCAGAAACTTTACTATTCAGCATAGGAATAGGTTTCCAAATATCAGTTGGTGATTTATTAGCAGCCATTTATTTTAAAATAACCCATTGATTAACAAATTTACGATAAGCAATAACAGCAGTATCATACGCTCTATCGAGATAACTATAGTCATTATTCTTACGCATATATTCAAGACTCATAGTATAAATATGTATTTTACCATTAGGAAGCATATCAATACCTTCCCCACCTTTAGGAAAAGCTTTACCTCCACTAACAATAAAATATGGATCTTTACCATAAGTTATAAACATACTCGGTTCAACTCTAGCAATCTCTCTTTGAAGTCTAGGAAAACATTCAGCAACAGCTTTCGCATTAATAGTCTGAGATGTACCACACTTGACAACAGAAGTAATATACGATAAAGCAAGTAATTTCTTATCTTCAAGAATGCGTCTAATGAATTTACCTGTGTTACCACTAAGTACGTATTTAGTCTTTCTATCAGCAGGACTAGGAGCAGCAACTAAATGTAGGATAGTTCCGCTCCCTTCCAGTCCTTGTCCCCTACTGGGGATTAGAGAGTTCCGCACACATAGATCACACTTATCACAATAATCATCTTCACGTAATTCATCAGACGTATCTTCAAACATATTAGAAAATCTCGTTTGCATCAATAATTACTTTTAGCAGCAATTCGTTCAAACAGACTACGTTGTATAAAGACAGTATGAAAAGATTCAGCATCTCTAAAAATCTTAACATCATATCCTTTTACATCACAATCATATTCGGTAGAATCAAACGAATACTTTTCACAATAAGCACCAAACGAAATAGGAGAAGCTTCAACAAGAACATCATTAATCATGTATTCAGCTTCACCTAATGCTTTATATTCTTCATCAGTTAATGCCATATCAATAACATTTAGTAAAACTTTGCAAACCCCAGTAGGGATGAAGAAGTGGTAGGGAGCGGAGCATCTGCAACTCAACGAGTATTTTTAGAACAATAACTGATAACATCATGCATGATATTATGAATAACAGCTTCAACACTATTATTTGTTTCATCATAAATATCAACATCCAAATCAGGATTGATAGCTTTAATCGCTCGTTTCGTATTAGCCAATACCTCTTCACCATCTTGAACTGTATTAAGTTCATATTGACAAAGAGTATTTCCATTAGACATTGTAACTTTAACTATAACCATAATATAATTAGATTAAAGATCAAACATATCAATAGCCATAATATCAGGTATAAATATAATATGATAAGGATTATAAACACATTCATAACCTTTATCAAGATCATCAAATTCATCAGAATTTATATTATACCTCATCTTATATTCTTGAAACGTACATCGAGTAATGGTCAAAGTAATATCATTAATCAAGATGTCTGTAGAAATTGGCAATCTATTTTCTATCTTCTTCGGTAGTATCGGCATAAACAGAAGTTCCGTCTTCGTATTTCAGAGTTGAACAAACAACAGCAGTAAGATCATATCCTTTAAGATTAGCTCTAGCTTTAAGGAACTCCATCTTACCAACAGTATCAACATTTAAACCACTAGCAAACAAATGTTCTTCGAGAACTTGAACAGCACTCATAGAACATTGCTCAGCAACCCAAGTAATAGGAACCATCCAACGATTATGAATAATACGTTGATTACTACCCATACCACAAAAACCTCCCCAGCATTCTTTCAGAACATAAATCTTATCTATATTCTGAACTTGTTCTTCACTTGTAAGCATAATATCAATTTAAAGTTCTTCAATATCAATAGGACTTTCAGAAGCCATATAATAGCAATCATCAAGGTTAAGACCTTTATCTCTCATAACCTCTTCAATATCTTCATCATTCTTAACAGTAAAATGATATATTGAAGATGTACAATAATTAAACACATAAACATGTTCCATATCTTAATGTTTATCAAATACAGCATTGAAGTCAGCTTCTTTCATAAGAACAGCACAACCTTCAACCTTTTGTGTAAATATATCTTTACTAACAATAGTATAGCGTTTAAGACGTTGATCTTCACCAACAGATATAACGAAACACTTATTATCAGCAACTCTAGCTTTACATTCGTCACAAATATCTCCTTGTATATATATCTAGGAGCTTCTTCATCTCCTTTGATATGACCTAATAAAGCAACACTTTCAGCTTTACCACAAATAGGACATACTGCCATACTTGGATTAAGACCATGTTTTTTACTAAGAGTAACACCTTTTCCCATAGTTTATAATTTTAGATAAGCGTGTTTAGTAGCTCTACTCATAGCTACATAAAGAAGTCTAAGAGCTTCAGCAGAGTTACGTCTAATACGCTTACCCCACTTAGTTTGAAAATAGATAATATCATCAAGATCAATACAAACATTTTCAAAGGTAGAACCTTGGCTCTTATGTGCGGTTATACCATAACCATAATCAATATCTTTAGCAACAAGTCTATTCTTGTTAGCAGCATTGAGTCTATAGTCGGTCATAGTAAGATGAATATCCTTAAATCTAAAGTATCTAAACCATCTACTACGATCAGTACCAGTAAGAGCTTTATAATGAATTGCATTTAGCATAGCACCGAAATTATCCATGTTATTAGAATCCCAAAAATCAATGATCTTAAACATAGGAGTAACCTTACCGTCAAACGCAGATCTCAACGTAATACAATAACAAGCAAGACCGTTATCTGCTACATAATACCGAACATCATGAACAACATAATCTTCACTATTAATAATAATAGGAGATTTGTATTCATCAAATACGGTACGATATGCAGTAAACATATCATCTTTCGTTATCATACCTTGAGGATTGTTCAGAACACCATCACGAATAAAGGTATTCCAAAAACCAATACAATCATTAGTAAAAGCAATAAGTCGAACATAATTAATATCCTTACTAAAGTTATCAGAACTAAACATTTCAATAACCTTATTACGGAAATCAAGTTTATTCATAATAGTAAAACCTTCACCTTGAGCATTAACAGCTTCGCGAGTTTGAAGAATATACTGATAGAAATTAGCAGTACCATTAATCAAATCAGAGCGAATAATACCAAACAATTCAAGCAAAGGATTACCAGCTTCTTGTCTAACAATTTGAGTTAAACGAAATTGAACATCAGTGTGAGTAAAAGAAGGACTAATACGATTATAAGTATCTTCTTCTTCACCTTTCATTCGTTTTACCACATATGGTATCTGTAGCTCGTCTCCCAGAAAGAGCAGCTTACATCGACACTGAATAGCCGTCTTTATAAGTAGATTAAATAGACCGGGATTAATCATAGAACACTCATCAATAATGACAAGTCTATAACCTCTCATTTTCTGTTCACCTATAACCTTAAAAGAGGGATTCTCAATGTTATAATCTTCAATATCTACATCAGGTCTAAGACCACAAAGAGATTGAATGGTCATACCTTTCTTACCGGAACTATTTTCAAGAACTCGAAGAGCTTTATGAGTTGGAGCTGTAACACAAACTTTTTCAACTATCAAATAACGTACAAGATGACGCATGATAAAAGTATTATGAGTCACTATATAATTTTCAGCAATGTATAAATGATCTTTATGATCAACACTTATACAAGTTGTGTTACCTGTTTTGTTTAAAGCTTCAATAGAAGTAATAAATAAATGATCATTCCAATGTTTTGTTTTAGATATAACCTCATTATAAATTTTAAAATGTTTTTTGCTAGAAAATATAATATCATTTGTGATAATTCGTATATCATAACATATATTATCTTTTCTAGTATCTTCATAAACTGTAGCACAAATACCTAAACTATTACAAAGTGTAATAATATCATCTTTTAATTGTTTAGATATAGTAGAATAACTAACTTGACCTTTAGCTTTAATATTACCATCAGTATCAATAAGACCTTTAAGTAAATCTAATCTTTGATCAATATCAGCAAATAAATATTCTTTCGGGATATATTTATTAATAGCAGTACATCTAAGATTATAATTTCTTAAAGCTTCATCAATTTTAGGAATATTATCACCATAAATAGAATTGGTAAAATTAGAATTATTATGCCAATCATAAGAACATTGTAATATATTAGCAATTTTTTCTATAATATCTTTTTCATTAGAACTTATATATAAACGAGTATTAATATGTTTAGCTAAATTATTAGTTAAAACACCGTCACCTAATAACACACCTAATACATAAGGGTGTATAACAAAACTTTTAGTAAAACCCGGAGATACACACAAGGGTATAGCATACTTATAACCAACTTTACCTACAATACAATCTTTTAATTCATCATAAAGTTCTTTAGTTGTTTTAGTATAACTATATCTAGTATAATCTCCATTAGACTCATGATACTTTTGAATAAGTCTTTTACTACGAACTTGCCATAAGTGATTCTCATCACAAATAATAGATCTACCATCTTTAAAAGTAATTTTATAAAGAGGTCTATCCGAATGATGATAAACAGCAGATACAGGGTAAAATCCACCTGTAGGAACTGCTACTTTATCACCTACTTTTATATCTCCTATGCTGTGCCAACCATTAATGGTTAATACCTTAGTATCATCAAGAAGAGCTTTACCAGTACCGGCATAACCACTAAGAGTAAAACTTATAGATTGTGATTGCCACCATTGCCAAATAGCATTAATAGCATCTTCTTGTTGTTCTTTAAAATAAGAAACGTTAATACGTTTGGCAGACCTAAGTAGTGCATCTTTATTAAAATCAGAACTCATCTACAACAATAAATCTTTCAGATTTAAGACGATAATCAGGTTCACCATCAGGTTCATTAGGACAACAAGCATGTAAATCCATAGTAGAACAATCAGGATGTTTATCATTATAACCTCTAAAATTCACATCTATAAGATAAGAACCTTTTTCAGTTACATAAACTATACCAGATACAGTATCTCCTACAGCTTTAATTTTTATTTTAGGTTTATCTGTAGTATCCATAATTTAAAAGGGTTTTAAAATGTATTTACAAGCAACATCAATAGTATTGTAATAACGAACAAGCGGGTGGACAGGTTCAGTAGTTGTATACACATCAGCAACCATTTGTCTTCCGTTAATACTTTTGATAACAGCTCCTCCGTTAGGGAATATAGAAATTGTGACATCATAAACAATATCGAGAAACTCCAAAACCATTCCCAACTGCATACGCCAAGATAACGTAGTAGCAAACTCAATAAAATTACCACTACCATTAGTGACTTGGAGAAGATAACGTTGAAAAGCAATACTAATATCTTCATAAGGTTTAAGTAGGTTCAACAAAGACGTCTCCATTAGCTGTAAATTCTATATCGTTATTATCACAATACTCAACAACATCTTCTTCGCTAATCTCATAAAACCATTTATAACCTTGATGTTCAAACTTACCACAAAGAGCTTTATACCAAGTAAGAAATATATCTTTAAGCTTAGTAAAATCCTCAGCATACATCCAGCTACTATCTTCAAATTCAACAGTAACTGTATTGCAATGATTATACATTCTATCAAATTTATAAAAATTAATAGAATAAATACAATCTTCACAAGACTTAATAAAATCTTTATCTAGCTTAGCAATACTCTCTTTAATATAAAGAATCTCAATAGCTTTATTCCACGTAATACTACCGGTAAAACAAAGACCATCTCCTTGACAATTACCAAGACTATAATAAACCTCGGCTTTTTCAATACCTAAAACATCAAGAGTATGCTTAACAGAATTAGTAAAACCTTGAGCATCACGTGTGGCACTAAGAATGTGATCTTTAACAACTTCTTTAGCCTTATCATTAAGTTCAGCATACCTATAAACAGGCACTTCAATTTTAACTATCCTCATTTTGGCTCATTTTAGACCCATAGAGACACTTTGTATTAAAGTGAACCAATTGGTTTATTTCAATACAAAAATGCCTCTACGAGCTTGTATTAAAGCGTAGGCAGCTTCTTAATGGTTAATTCACTCCGGCGTTCCTCGGTAATATCCCGATGCTTGAAGATATAGTGATTAACAGATTCTTGTTTAATGTTATCAAGAAGAAAGTAAGTAAACTCTTTACCATTAAGAACAGTAGTAGTAAGTTTACCAAAGATCGGAAGACCTTCTCTAAACGGAACAAAATTCTTAAGATCAGCCTTAGCTTGATTCATCTCACGAATTGTACCCGGAATCCAATACTCATTATCGAAACCACTGAATTGATGTTTCGGAATATTTGTAATAGGAACAGAGATAGGAACAACAATCTTAGCTTCATTGTTTGCTTCATCTTCTTCACGAACAGCAAGCCACTGATAATGATCTTGACCTTCAAGTTTACTATAAGTAGCTTTCCATTTACTCTTATGCAAACGATAAAAAGCATTACCATTAGGATTAGCTTCAGATTTTGTTTTACCTTTAGCTTCAATAGTCTTTGCTTCACCGCTTGCAATGAGATTTTTTAACGCATCGAAATTCATAACATTAAATAAATCATATTTGTCTTTTTCACCAAGAGTTACATCATTACGACTAACAAGAAGTTCTTCTTTTTCATCATCAATACGAGTAACTAAGAACTTAGAACCGGATTTCTTTTCTTTAACTTTAACAAGTCTTTTGGTAGAATCATACAAACTGTAACGATCAACAACTTCAAGACTTGTAATAGTAACAATATCACCACTTTTAAGCATAGAATAAACCGGAGATACTTCACCGTATAGAGGATTACGACCTTCTTTAGTACGAATAAATTCACCAATATAAGATTCTTCTGCACCTTTAGCAAATGTAAGCATAGGAGTAAAAATCTTCTTATAATTCTGATGATTAATGGAAATAGGATTCCCATCAACAATTGCAATCAATTTGATTACAGATTCGCCATAAGTACGAATAGCATCTTCACGAGTCATAGTTTGCTTAGCAAGCTTAATGACTTTACCATCTTCAAAATAAAACGAAATAATCGCTTCATCGCCATTCATACGGCTAATATAACCAAGATGATCATTGACCAACAAATACATCCCTTGCTTTAAATCAGCAGAGATAAGAGAATAAGTAAGATTTGCTTTCATATTTAAATTTCAATTTTCGTAATCGTAAAAATACCTTTAACATTTTTAGTAATAACCTTTTTACAATAATCCAACAATTCATTATCTAATGGCTTAGTAAAGTCATATAGTTTAAACTGTTTAGGAAGTGTAACAAGTCTATTATAATTTTCATAACCATCTGTATAATAACAAACAACAGAAATTCGATTCTTAACCGACCATAACTGATTATTATACAGAGTGACAGTTTTGCTACCAATATTAACTTGAGAAGTATCAGCACTCTCATCAATAGATACAATAGTACCATAAATTCCCCTAGAGGTAACAACCCTATCACCAACAACAAAGTCTATTTCAGTCATAATATATACTTTAGTATTAGCATCACTCCACGTAGCATTTCCAGACCCCAGTAGGGAGATGGGACTGGAACGGGGCGGAGCTTAGAGCATACCTTTAAAATCAATAGTAACTACTTTATCATCTTTAACAGAATGAAGAATACAATAATCAAGTTCATTAATCGTACAACCAAAAGCATCTGCAACAGCTTTAGGTAGTGTTTCGATTGCGGCTTCCCATCCACCTTCAACAATTGAAAAGATACCACCTTTATCGCCACGAGATAATGCAAATACACCTTGTCCTTTAAATCTCTCAATATGACCTTTATTAAGTATAACAGTATAACCACAATTTAAGCAGCTATTAACTGTACTTTTAATATTGGTACTAAATTTATGTTCACCACAGCAAGGACAATTATTAATTATACAATTTTCACGTTCTCTAGTAACAATAAGATAATTCTGAATAACTTCAAAAGCTTTTTCTATATCCATTCTGTATAACAATCACAAGGTTTACGACGAGTATATTTATTAGGAGTATTCCATTCTACAGAATCATATTGAATATAATCAGTATCGGGATACATCTTTTCAATAGCAGCTCTCGTCGAAATATCAGTTCCATAAATGCGAACATATTTATTTCTAAGTTTCGTAGAACATGGAAATGTGAAATAGAAATTACCTTTATCACTTTCATGAACTTCAGAAATTTCTTTATGTATATCTTCAAATCCACATATACTTGCAACATCAAGTCCGAGTTTTTGCCAATACTCTTTCTTATCATCAAATATCTCTTGAAATGTACGAGAATTATCATTTGAATTAAGAACTTCATCAACATCTTTAACTTTAAGTCGTAGATCAGCAATCTTAGCTTTATCTCGGAAGATTTTAGCATCTTCAATTGCTTTCTCAACTTTAGTAATAAAATGCTGTGATTTAATATTAGTAAAACCTTTATTAAATATTGCAGGATTGAAATAAATACAAACTAGACAACGAGGGTTATTACCCCTACGCTGCCTAGATTCGCAATTACTGCATTCACCACTCATTATCTCACACCATTACATTGAGCAGTTCGGAATGTAATAGCACCATCAATTGCAATTGTTTTAATTGTAATCGAAGGCATATCACAAAACAAACTATCAACAACAGTATTCAATATCTTTCGAAAGCCATCCCACGGACGAACAGAACGATGAATAGTTTCCCAGCAATAACTGTAAAACATTTCACGTTCTAAACAATCAGCAAGATGTCTATGATCTTTACCGCCTTTATCTAAGTGATAATTAATAGCCTTATCAATATCACTTTGTTGAATAACAAATGTCTTTAGATTTTCCTTTTTCGCCATATAATAAGAAAGATTAATAAATAGATTAATAACTACGTTTGAAACTCAAACATCATAAAGCCTATAAAGATAAGCATTAATTTTGACTTAACCTAATAATCAAACACTTATCTTAGTGATAATGCAGTTACAGATAAGTCTTGTAATAGACCTACAACTGAACAAAATGATTCAAATGAGAATGCAATTAATACGATTCCACCTAAAATGAATAGTGATAGTACTAATGCTATCATAATTTGTACCCACCAAACTATTTCTATTCGGTGATAATACATATAACCTATTTCATCTACTAAGAATATAGCTAATGCAATCAGTATTGCTATTACAAACTATAAAATAATAAAATGTAAAATCATTGATTCTCTTGTCTTTTTCTAATTACATTGTTAATAACTCTGAGGATCTTCTTCTCAGCGTTCTTTCTATTCAACGCCCACATGTAAACGCATTTGTCCTCATAAATGACGCTACGTGTCTTCTTAGTACAATCACCTTTAGATGTCCATATTAATTGTTCTTTAACTGTTACTTTTGCGGGCTTTAATTCTCCCGTTTCTGTGTTAAATTGCCATAATGTTGATCCCGGTCTATATTTTATTGAACCTATGTGCTTGTACTCTTGTTGCACTTGTTTCACAAACTCGGTCTTGTCCTTATCTGGAAGCAAGCTAGGTTTAAATATCTCACTGTTCATGTACTTGATAAATGTATTTTATTTTAAATACTACGGCTTTTCCATCTTTACGTCCACCCGGCAAACATCGACACCCTTGACAGTCTTGTAATAACTTTAAATCACATTGTATTGCTGCACATTGGAATGCTCGTAAAGATGATTCTTCTGCATATACCAATGCTTCAAACTTTTTTGTTGTACCTTCTTTTACAAGTGGTACTACGTGTGGTTGATTATCAACTGGCACATACGTGTAGTTTGTTGCATCTACTTTAAATTGAGATAAAAACTCTTTAGAATATTCCATATACTCATACTGTTACGAGTAATGCTGTTCCTTGTGGTAGGTACAACATTGGTATCACGTGTAACGGCGTAAATTTTATCTTAACTGATGATAATATCTTTTTAGCTGTATTAAATGCTGCTGTATCTTTAAATACAACTACTGCACTATTAGCATCATTACTACGAATACTAATAACATCCTTAATGGTTGCTTTGTTCACTTGTGCTACTTGTATTTCCATAATTACAATTTATTTAATTAATAACTGTTTGTATCCTTTTATTCTCATTCTTCTAAACGCACGTTCGGATACAGTTAAACCTACGTTAGATAAGCTTAGTCTTGCTAACTTTAATGACTCTTTATCTTTGAATTTTATTTCTACCACATTGAGATCTTTTTCTTTCACAGATACAACAGCAATTACTGATGTTGTACATGATTTTGATTTTATTTGTATATACATCTTTTAAGGCATTATTGCGATTACTTGTGTTTGTTTAAACTCTAACGTTAATGAAGTCACAAATTCATAGTTTACATCTGCTCCTTCTAATTCATACTCTGCATCATTCTTTGCGTCTAATGATGCAAATGTAACTCTTGTTTTATCAAAGTATGTTTCTATTTTGTCTACTTTTGCTAAACATACACATTCCTTTGATTCAATATCTGATTTTGCACTTGATGCTACTATTACAAACATAAAATTTTGCGTTTACTTTTATTTATAATCGATTTCACCATACTGGAAGTCAGACTTGAAAATGCCATTTAAAACGTTTGCATTTGCTCTCTGTGACCTTAATTATATGGAGACAACCGAGAGGTCATCTCCATTAAACAAAGGCTCATTCTCAATATATGGCGGTCAAATCTTTACTATCAGTATTACTAAGAGTATTGCTATTATTGCTAATAACCATATTCTTGTTGCTGCTGAATATCTTTTTTCAGCTTCTAAGTACACTTGAAGTTCCTCATCATCCACATAGTCAAATAAGTATTTGAAATGTGCTGCTAAATAAAATACAAATGGTACTAAGAAAAACACTAAACAATACAATATTTCTTCTATCGTATCATGTGTCTTGATACATCTTTTAATTTCTTTGGTTGTGAGAAGTTTCTTTCTCATAATGGTAATGCAATTTAATATTATTTTATATGTATTGCTCTTTCACAATAACTTTCTGTTGGTTCAACATTATACGGATCATATCCCCATATTTCTTGCATACGATTCGTATATTCTTCATAATCTTCTATACAATTATCCTCTTCATCAAAATAATGAAATTGAACATGAGATTCCTCATTAATTTTTATAGGCTTCTTCTCATATTTCTTTTTACGTTCTTCTGATTCGAGATTGTATATATACAAACGGAATAATAGAAATAATATTAATACTACAGCTAAAAATCCTATAAATGCCATAATTATTAAATATTAATATTAATACTACTTACGATGTTTCTCTCGATACTCCAATATTAATGGAGGTACAATTGCTAAAAATATGAATACTAATGCTCCTACTATTTCTTCTGTTGTAAAATAATCTTCCATTTCTAAAGTTATTACTATAGGGATGCTGAATGCTGCTCCTTCCAGTCCGTGTTCCCTATTGGGAATTGGAAAGCTCTACTGATTGTTAAAAGTCTTTACGAATATCTTCTTTGATTCTCTTGATATTACAAGTTTATGAATAATTGAATATTCTTTTACACTTATTCTTGCGAATTTACAAAAATCTTTGATTTTATTTCTTACTTTATCTGATGTTGCTTTTATTTCTATTGTTTCATCTGATACTATACATTCGGTATCTTTGTGACACAATATTTCCATTGTCACATTATACCTTACACATACTATAGTTAATCTTATAACCATTATTGATAATATTAAGATTAATACTCATCGTCATTCAGTCTCTCTAAAAGCTCCTTTGTTGTTATATTGGATTCTTTTATAGATACTTCTTGTAATTCACTCGGATCTACTATTAATTCTTTTTCATCTACGAATTCTATTACAGGTATGTTGTTTCTTCTAAGAAACTCTTGTACCCCGTGTCTTGTTCGTGACGATGTTAATTTAAGAACTAATTGGTAATCTATCCATGATATTGATGCTGTTACTGGAACTAACCATTCTGCTTCAATATCAGTTACAACTATTCTTAGAGTTCTCGATGTCATGTTTCCATTTCTCTAATTGATTCTTATACTCTAAATAGTTTCTCTCACATTCTATGTTTTCACTGTCCATTGCAACTGCAATTAAATTCTTATTTAATGTTACAATTGATTGATCAATTTCTGCTGAATATGAGATAAAGTGCTTTGCTTCTCTATGTACTAAGAATAATATTGAATCACTTAAACTATTTGCAATTGTTTTTGCTGCTTTCTGTTTATTGAATATTAATTCGTTTCCATATACTACGAATACATCATAAGTTACTGCTATAACTTCATTTGTCACTCGATCTTTAATATATACTACCATACGCTTAATGTTTTAAATGAAACTAATACTACAAATTCAATGAGAAATAGTATTAGTTATAAAACTCAAATAATTAATCTAAAAATATCTAAGTTTACTTCAAATCATATTGATACTAATTCGAAGCATTTTGATATTCGGAATGTTAATGCAAATTACTTTGAATATGCTTAGGATTTATTGCAGATATTTCTGCGAATATTTCTAAAGCATTTAATAGCACACTGAATACTGCATATTCTACACTCTATACTCTTAATTGTATTCAAATTGTTCTATTCTGCATTAATTATACTAAATATAACATTGATACAATTGCAAATATTAAGAGTTTTGCGAATACTCATTTTGATTCTAATTTAAATCATATTGCTATTCGAATTCGATACATTGCAATTATTTAAATTAATTCTGAATCTAGTGCTAATGCTTTGAGTCTTTTAACTGCATACACTCTAATGCTTACTCTAAATTCTTTATGATTAGAGGTTCACATTTCAGAGCATTCTGCAATTACTTCTAGTACTTCGCATATAAATTTGAAGCATCCAAGTGCATCTTTTCTAATTCTAATTCAAAATTCTTTGCATATTGCATTGCTTTGAATTTAGCATTTTGCATTTAATTTGCAAATAGTGCTAATATTTTGCAGATTTTAATTGCATACATTCTAATGCTAATTCAAAACTTTTTATTGCTTTTGGTTCATGGCTTGCGACACTTTGATTTTAATTTGCAATTACTAGCATAGCTTTGCAGATTTTATTTCCGCAAATTCAGATTCTAATTCAAAACTTTTTGCAGCTTTATATTCTCGGCGTGAAATACTTTGAATTTAATTTGCAATATTTGAACGTCGGAGAGGCGATTTTGAAGATGTTTTTGAAGACGCTGTTTCTATTGAGGTTGAAGATTCTGCTACAAATCCCATTTCTACTCATCATCCTCACTCTCATCCTCACTCTCAACCTCAAATCCAAACTGTCTACATTTCTCCCGTATCCACTCACTAATATTCGGTTCATTCTCCGCCCACTTCGCAGCTTTCTCTTGCAATTCAGCAAATAAATTCTGTCCTAATGCTTCAACTTCTTTAACATATTCCGGGTACATATACTTCTCCAATCTGTCTAATACATCATATACCTTCTGATATTTCTTAGACAATTTCGATTGATCTTCCAAATACCTATAAATATATAGAAGCTTCGCAAAGTCCTCTAACTTGAACAAAGTTGATACCTCGTAAGTCACTTCCAACGTCTCAACTGTCGGTATTGTTTCACGTGAAACATTAAGATGTTCTTCTGCTAATGCTAAGGCTTCAAGCTGTTTACAGCGTTTAAATTCAAGTATTTCTTTAGTAATATTATCAATGCTTCGAGCATATTCAGATTTACTTAAATCATCTTGCATATCAACAAGCTTAGCATCAATTATCTTAACATTACGCTTAAATTCTCTAATAGCATTATGAGCTAATTCGATGTCATTACTGCGTTTAATAATCGTATCATAGAGATTATCTTTAACAACCGGAGAACGATATGCACCTTTTGTACTTAGAGTAAGTGCAAATATATCTGGGAGTGTGACAATCTCCTTATAGTCTTCTCTATCTTTAAGAACGTAATCAAGACGATTAGCTTCAAGATATTGTGTTAAAAATTTACAACTCTGTGCATTTGAATTAGAGAATCTTATATTCACTTCATCAGTATTGATGTAAAGTAAATCATAAGAAATATCAACAGTTTGACCTTTATAAATAACGTGTAATTTCATGATCATTAGTCGGATTAATTAAGTAATAAAAAAGAAGAGGCAGCACTGAGAGTATACTCAGCACCACCTCACGGAATTTACGCAGCTTCTTCTGCTTGTTCAGTAGCAACAGCTTCTTCTGCTTGTTCAGTAGCAACAGCTTCAACCGCTTTAGGCTTAGCAACAGCTTCACGTTGCTTACGAGCTGTCTCGATGTTCTTGATGAAGCCAGAAACAATATCTGCACCAACACCAAGTTTACCGAATACACCGATAAGACCTAAGCTACCAACATTGTCAGCACCTGCAAAGCTGTTGAATGTCTTTCCATGATACGTCCATTCCTCGGTATCAGGGTCGATATAACCGGTCTCACCTGCGATGTTCTCATCAATGCTAAAGTTCACAACATTACCTGCGAATACAATCGCATTAAGACCGTATTTATCATACTGATCATTAGTGATGTAAACATCAACAAGTGGAGCACCATTCAGAGGATCAACACGAACAATCCGACAATCATGCCGAAATTTACCTTCTTTAAAGTCGTCTTTGTTGATCTCTTTAATAGAGATAATTTCGCCGATAACTGAACGTCTCACTGGATTCTTTAATTCGTCTGCCATAACTTTAAGTATTAGAATTTCTAGGACGATTACCACAACCGCCAATTACAATAAGGGGTTTAGTCGTGTTGATTAGACGGAGTTTGTAGGGTCTTAAAAAAATAAGAGTAGCACTAATAGCACTACTCTTAACACATTAAGATTCTAATTCATCTAATAATGCCTCAGTAAAAGGATTAATCTCGATAGAATCTTCACCATTAACTTCATAATAATCACTCATAGCTTAATCAAATTTATCAGGTTTAATAATAGATGCAATAGTAATTGCAATTACAACTCCTAATAGAAATCCAATGAACACTTCACCATTAATATTAGATGCAAACCAATCAGCTAAACTCTCAGCAGCTGATAATAAGAAGAGCACCACCAATATGATGATGCACTTCAATAACGTCTTTAATACTCTCATTTGTTTAACTCTTTTAATTCATTATACATATCCTTAATACCATGCTTAGCACAAGCAATCAACAAGTTAATATCATTAGTCTTAACAACATCAACCACTTGCTTGTGTGTAGTCGTGTGAAACTTCACTTCTTCATTGATGTCCTCATCATCAATATACTGAGTAACATCAGCGATACAATCTTTATAGACTACATCAATAATCTTACCAACAAGACCATCAATCTTATCAAAGATCTTCTTACCAATAAACAAGCGTTCAATAGTATTACCTTCTAGATCATTGCAATCAATCAGATAACGATCTTGATAATCCTCAGTGTCTTTAAGAACAGCAATTGCATTCAATACGATTGCACTCATCTTCTTAACTTCAGGAGCATTAATCATTGTATTCATAAGATAGATACGATTCACCTTAGCATCGTGAGGTTCAAAATTAATATTTATTTTAATTAAATCCATGCTATCAAGCGGAGATAGTCGTGAGGTAATAGAAATTGTAACTGCAACATCTCTATGGAAAATTGCAGTTCCAATTCGGAAAATCATTCCTCATGAATCATCGACGGGGGTATTCCCCCAAGCATTACAAGGGGGTGCTGTCGTATAAGGAGGTCCCCGTAGACACCCTTTCACAGCTAACCTAAAGTTCAGCAACACCGTCTTCAAAGCTATTAAAACAACCATCATCAAAAGCCTTAGAATTATCAAAACCAAACCAACAGAAGCACTATAAGAATCAAAGCTATAAATACCGTTACTAGAAGTCTCAGAATTAATAATTGTAATAATAATAGAAATTGCCTTAGAATTTATAATAGAAGATTAACCAAAATACCCGTATACAATAAGAGCCATAGAAAAGATAGAAGATTGCGCCCCGACACTATGCAGAATACTTTAAGTAATTGCAATATCAAAAGAATTAAAATAAGCACTTGAATCATTCTGTGTATAAATCCGAATATTAGAATTTGCAATGTGAATTAAATAAAAAGCTATACTGATATTCAAAGTAATTTGAGTAATACTAAAAGCATACTCAATACAATCGGCATTAGCTTTAAGATTAATTAGAGTAACATTAAGACAATCAGCATAAGCATTATCAAAATTCAGTGTATAATTTGCCAAAAATGTAAGCCGAAATGTGGTAACGTTGATTCTATTACAGATAATATTACAAGTAATATCAGAGTTACTCTAAGTAGTAATAGTATTAATACTACCGGTATTTATAATAACTTTGATGAGCTTTGTAATCCCCAGTAGGGAAATAGGTGTGGAAGGGAGCAACGCCTTGCTATTACTCATGATTATTCTAATATTACTAAAAATACTTCTACCACTGCAAAACTTATGAATATTACTCATGCTTATTCAAAATACATTGAAGATGCTTATACTAACTTTGATAATACAGGTGATGATGCAGACGTTCCGCGCGTCACCAGTCCTTCTTCCCTACTGGGGTCTGCTGATCGTTACAAAGCTCCGAGAGTTGGTAGTTGCAAAGCTATTCAAGATACTATTGTTACTCTAAGTATTACAGATGCTTTTCGTAGCTTTGTTACATTTTGCATTGAGCGGGGTGGAACTTCTATATATACTCTAAGTTTACTTAATGTTACTCTAAGTATTACTAAAGATACTTAAAGGAACTTAGAAGGGCATATACTTACTAAAGGTAATATTATTATATTTAAAGCTATTTTAAGTAGCTTCGGGGTGCTTTGTAAAGGAGAGAAGAGGGAGGAAAAGAGAGGGAGAGAAAAGGGGAGAAAAGAGGGGGACTATAGGGGGTAATATGAGGAGATATGAGTAGGTGAGTATTGGAGGGTGATAAGAGGTTTATTTGAATATAATTAAAATACCTATTACGGACGGACGAATTTGAAGTAGTAATATTGTCATTGATATTACCTTTGGTAATCTTTATATATATCCTTATATATATCGCAAAGCTCTGCATAGCGCACACGTGCGTGCGTGTATATAGACAAAGGTGTGAATGTAGTAGTACTGCAAATATTTTTGCGTATTGATTCGAAGTATTCAGAAGAACAAGGCACTGCGTGCGTGACTGCAAATCCGGGTGAAGACGCTAGTGCTATTGAGATTTCTATTGAATACTATCTTTGAAACAGAAAAATATAAGGTTTAGAAAAAGATATTCAAGTAATCCCTTGTAATATCCAATTTATTCATATCTTTGTGAGTGGCTTTTTACTCATAATGAAGTCGGGAGTACTGACTACTGCTGTAACTGAAGACATCGCTGCTATTGTTGGTACTCCCACTATTATTAATGGTAATTCTGTTACTCTCATTTTATACTTTGTTTCACATTGAGGACGTGTTGGATAAAGATTTTCCGTTTTTGTCATTTGCCCTTTTGAAGACCGTCCTTCTTTTAAACCTACTACTATGTACACTGTTACAGTTAGTGCTACGTTAATGTTATATAATATTACCTTTTATACTGATGCAGGTATTTGTAGAGGTTATGAGATTGTACCTATTAACATTGATTATCTTATAAAGTAAATTATTTAAACTATGGATTCAATTCAAACTAAAATCGAAGCTATTAAAGCTGATAAGAATAATCTTAAAACAGCTTGTGTTGCGCCGAATTCTCTTTGTAATATTAAGGTTGGCGAAGGTCGAGTTATTATTGCAAATCAATATAAGATGTCTCCGCTTGAAGTAACTGATGTTATGAAAGTTGATAGAGAAGTTCCTAAAGCTACTTATTGTATTGCTATTCCTGACAATGTCCTACCGGATATGCTCGGTCGTGAAGTTGTTCTTGATATGTCTTATGGTGGCAAAGGTGTACCTCTAAGTCATAAGATTAAAAATCTTGACAAAAAGCTTATTGATGTTCTTGGCGGTGATGATAATTTTAGAGTTGTCGAAAATCGTCCGGGTCTTAAAGATCGTAGTAAGCTTATTGTTGGTGAAGATGGTAAAGTTGAATTTTGGGAATGTAATCTTATTTCTCTTAATCAAATTGGTGGTGTGATTTATTAATCCAATTCTGTTATGGCTAAAGGTGCTAGGTTATTTCCTCTTCAAGTCACGAGACTTTATGAGAAAATGGTTGCAGTTGTAGATCGTAAAAGAAAGGAACCTACTAAGATGTATTATAAGACCAAAAAAGGTCGTCATTTTATTGAACGTTATACTCCCGAACAGATTTGGTGTAGAGACTTTCTTACGTTTATTCGTAATAAAGAAGATTTTGAACGTTTTCTAAATGATATTGCAGATAGTCAGTGGATGTCTATTCTTACTGCAATGCAACGTGTGGATAGAGAGATTGAAATACCTTCCTTTGGTAAACATTGGATTCATCCTGAAACTTACGATATTTATGCTGAATGTGGTTTTGATTTTAATAAGATGACTTCTTTACCACATGAATATATGAAAGAACGTCACAAAGCGTTCTATGAACGATTACGAAAGAAGCTATTCCTTAAACTTACTGATAAAGCCGCTTATGACGCAGATTATACCCAGAGACTTGCCGATCTTCTTCGACGAGGAAAAGCATAAATATACTGATGCTCTTGATAGAGAATATATATCTACTACTACTATTATTGGTAAGTTTGTGGAACAAAAGGATTGGAAAGCTATTGCTGAAGCTTGTGCTAATATTGGTAGTCGTCCTGTTCCTCCTACTCATAGAAATTATAGTAAATATATTCGATATAGAGGTAAGACTGTTAAACAGATTCTTGCTGAATGGAAGATTGAAACTGAAAAGGCTTGTGCTAAAGGAACTGAAAAGCATAATTTCCTAGAACAATGCGTGAAAAGATGTAACAACTACTATTTAAATGCGAATGGTTTTATTGATGGTCGTATTTATACAGTAGATGATATTATAAGAACTCATAGTTATGGCAGACTCGATCTCGATTATTTTCGAGTTGTTGGTATTGCTGATAGGTATCCTCAAATTTACGAGTTTATTAAGGATATGGCTTCTATGGGATTTGAGATCTATGCTGAGATTGGTGTTTATCATCCAGAGTATTTGATTTCAGGTCTTGTTGATATTTTATTCGTTAAAGGGGATGAGTTCTTTATTCTTGATTGGAAAACTAATAAAGCACCTATTCGATTTGAAGGTGGATATTGGGCTAAGAAAGCAGATGGTACTATTGACTTAGATAAGTACATTGTTACTAATGAAACTATGTTGTTTCCTATAAATCATTTACAGGATTCTACTGGTATTCATTATTCTCTTCAATTAAGTATGTATGATTATCTGATTGAACAATGGGGGTTTAAATGTCTTGGTAATATGCTTTGTCATATTAGAACTATTGAGAACCCTTTGATTCCTGATGATATGCCACATGAAGAGGTTGTTACTTTTGTCGATATTAAATACCTTAAAGCTGAGGTTAAAGCCATTTGTGATTATAGACTTGCTCAATTAAATAAAGAACGTAAAGCAAATACCAATTTGTTTAATTATAATATCAAGTAAACTATGAGTGAATTAACGAATGCTTTAATTACTTATGATGACGTTATAGCTAAGACTAATATTGACGTTCTTCGTAAGATTGCTAAAGTTCATGATTTTGCTATCTTTGATAAAGGTAACTACAATCTGAACATTTGGGGTATTAGATGTAACACTGTTGATACAGGTACATTTAATGATCTTCTTCTTGTATTCTACAAAGCTAATGATGCTAATCCTAAAATGAATGGTAAATGGACTTATGATTGGTTTTCAATAACTACTGATCCTTCTGATTTGAATTTGATTAAACCTATAAATTCTAAAGGTTGTGCTATTTTAAAAGAAGGTCAATTCAGAGGTGCATTTAAAGTTGGAAAGCATAAAGGTGATTATCCTGCGCTTGTTCAAGTTAAACCTCTTCCACTTTATCGTGACAATAATCGAGATAATAAACTCGATTTGTCTGGTCGCATTAGTTACGAGATGGCTGGTATTAATATACATCGCGCTTCTAAGTGGAAAATTGTTCGTACTATTGGTCTTTATTCTGCTGGTTGTCAAGTTTTTGAATCTGTTAGAGATTATGAAGATAAATTTATGCCATTGGTAAATAAGGCTAAAGATTTATATGGTAATTCTTTTACTTATACTCTTACTAACATTAAAGAGTTCGAGTTATGAAGATAGATTTTAAGGGAGTGTTAATATCACTCCTTTTTTTGGCTCTATGTCTTACTAATATTATTCAATGTAATGAAGAAGAACGAATACCGACAACTGATATTCCTTATCATACTTTGGATTCTCTTGGTAGGGTTATTTCTGCTTTGGAGAATTACGCTATAAAACAAGAACGTCTTATAGATAGTCTCAAAGCTAATACAAATAAAACTATAATTAAATATGAAACAGATATTAAGAACTTCTCTGATGTTTATGTTGTTTCTGATGATAGCATCACTCGATATATACGGCAGAGAATTGAAAGTCTCTAAAGATACTGTTATTACATATACTCTTGAAGATAATCGTAAAATTGCAATTCTTCTTAAACAAGGTGAATATGATGCAGCTTTATGCAAATCTTTAAAGAGCATTATTGTTAAGCAAGATACTCTTATTGATGGTTTGAAACATACTCTTTATACTCTTACGAATCAAGCGAACGTTTATAAGCAATCTATTGTTGAACTAGAAAAAAGTAATAAAGATATGATTAAAGATCTTAAGAAGTATATGCGTCGTTCTGCTAAGTGGGCTAAGATCGGTGGTGTTTCTATTGGTCTTAATGTTGTATTTCTAACTTTATTGATTCTAATATGAAAACAGTTTTTCTTAATCCTTTTCTTCCTACTGATTTAAATGAGAAAGTAACATCTGTCAGTTTTAAGATTGGTTCTTTTGATTATATAGCTAAACACGCTAATGTCAAAACAACCGAAATTGATTTTGATAAACGTATCATACAAATCAATGATGATTTAGATTCAACTGCATCTCTTAGAGAACTTGTTAGAGCATTCTTTATTATTGTTGCTTATGAGCTTAATTTAAATGCTGAGTTTCCTAATGGCAAAAAAGCTCATCTTGATGATATTGCAATGGCTCATTTGAGTTTCTTATTTACTCATTGGTGGGATGATTCTACTTTTGATTGGGAATATAATACTGATTATCCTAAGAGTTTTAAGGTTGGTTCAGTTATCTATAAAGTCTATAATATGACTGAAGTTTCTTATCAATCTACTCAAGGGATACAATATGGAGTTTCTGATCATGTTCTAGGTTTAGTTTATATTATACTTAGAGACAGAAGTAAAGATATTCCTAGTTCTATAAGAACTCAAACGTTTTGGCATGAGTATGTTCACTGTTTATTCGTTCAAGCTAATGAAGATTATGCGAATGATATTGAATATGTTGTAGATGCTTATGCTACTCAAATTTATGAATTTATGAGACAATTTTCAAAAATTAAAAATTAACATATAATTATGGATAAAGCTTTTATAACAGTTACTCCAGATACAGGTCAAAATAATGGAACTTTATCTGTTAATGCTGATAAAAATGAGAATTATGTTAGTAGATATGCTACATTTAAGGTTGAGGGAGGGGGTATTACTAAATCTGTATCAATAGAACAAGATCCTAATCCTTATATTTATATTGATTGTGGATATATATTTTCTAATGCCAATATACAAGAACCTTATAAATTAACTCATGAGGGTGCTATTACAGTTTTGATGTTTGATGTAAAATTTGCTAATTTTATATCAAGCTCAAGGCATCTATTTATTATTAAAAATGTATCTAGCTTACAAGTTGAATTTAATAATCCTGTGATTAGTTCTATAGATCTTACTTCTAATGGTCAGTCTTTAGGTAATATAACTTTAAATGGATTTACTACAGAGGTTGTTCCTAATTCTGAAGATGAAGGTACAGTATTATCTATTATAGATATAACTCCTGCTAAGCTTAATGAAATTGTTGCAAAGATAAATTCTGCGCGTGATGCTTCTACTACTGGGGGTATAAAGATAGCTATATTTATTAAAACAACTGGTACACAAGATAATTTAGTTATACTGATTAATGTAATTTAATATTATATGAAAAAATCTTTTGTGATTGTTACACCTGATTCAGGTAGTAATAATGGTACTTTAAATGCAACTGCTGATTTTAATCAAGATCAAGATAGAAATGAAATGATTGTTGTAGTAGGGGGAGGGTTACTAAAACTTTTGAAGTAATTTAAGAAAGACTCCAAGTTCCTACACCTATTATTAGAGTGGATTTTGATTTTACTCAATCTTATTATAATACTACTATTAATGAATCAAGTGGTTTTATTGATTGGACAACAAATTGTTTATTGTCTACTGTAACAACAAATGAAACTGGAGAAATATCTGTTAGTAATTTAAAAAGCTTTTCTGATTATATTGATATTGATAATAGTTTGAGAATAGATAGTATTAGTATTAATACTGATAAAACAGGTATCGCTAATATTCATAATTGGACTTTTAATATGGCTCAAAGTTCTTATGATATTAAAAATGATACTCTTGTTTTAACTCAAGGTGCTTATTATGAGATAGTAGAATATATCAGAATTATGCTTCAAACTACCAGTGGTGTATTTACTATTAGAGTTATGAATATGAATACTTAGAAGCTTTTAGAACTTACAATATTTATTGATTATCAAGCTTAATATTGTTACTATTAAAATGAATATGTATTAATCGATATAATATTGATTTAAATATTTATTTATAAATTCTTTTGTTATATCAAATATATATTTTTATATTTACCCTCATCATTAAGTTGATGGGGGTATTTTTATTGCCCTAAATAAAACTGATAAAACTATTGATTATGGCATTACATGTATGGTTAGTTGAAGGTTCTAAAATTATTCTTAATATAGAGCAGATTCTTAAAGTTCCTGTTCTTGCTAAGATATATAATGATTGGCATAATGATAGAGAGCTTATGTATAAAATATTTAAGTTTATTGATTGTTATGCTGATGAAGACGGGTATATTCATCGTAATGGTTTAAAAGATCAAAAGGCTTTTGATTATGCTATTGAAGTTGCTCAACTTAATTCAGACTTTAGACCAACTAAAGATATGATTGAAGCTATCAATTGGCTTGTTGAGCATAATATCAATTATGTTGGACAGATGTTCTTTGAAACTGTTAATGCCCTTCAAGCTGGTAAAGATCTTATGGCTGTTATGAATAAGAATCTTCGTAATGACCTAAAGAAAGACTCTTTTACTAAAGAAGAGATCGGTGGTATGCTCGGTTATATGCGTGAGATTACGAAGATGGGTAAAGACTTACCTAAACTTATTGCTGAACTTAAAGAAACGGAAGATAATTACGTTAAGTCTAAACTCAAGAAAACTATCGTTCGTGGTGGTAAAGAGCTTGCTGCTTCAATGGATGTGCATAACAATATAGATAATGGTGTTGGTGGTGGAATAGATATGATTGATTAAGCTATGAATAGTAAATATGAGTTTTCACAAGATGCTATTGATAACTTTATGTTTATTCATGCTTATTGGAAAAATAGTTGTGATGGCATCAATGCTGCTCCTGAGAATAAGTGGGGCTATAAACGTGGAGATATTCCTTTTATAGATTATCTCTGTGAAGATAAAAGTAAATATCCGAAAGCATCCGAGGGTATTAGTTATATTACTAATAAGCCTTTATATGATCCGGATAATGATTTTCTTATTGGTAACTCTGGTGGTATTCTTATGAATATTGATTTCATTGTTATTAATATAGAAAGACTTTCTAAAGCTGCTGATACTTTTGATGAATATGGTACGTATTGTGATTATGACCCTAGTACTCCGGCTTATGAATCATTTTGGCAAAGAGAAACATCTCGTCGTAAGAAAGGTGTTTTTATTAAAGCTAAACTTTATTATAAAGATATTCCTAAGTTCTTTGATGCTAATACTACTGATGAGGAACGTGAAAGTTTACTTCAACCTTTACGTATAACCGGTGCGCATTATACTTATCTTAATTATGGTCGTATTGAACGTACACCTAATGATAAAGAACGTGCAAGACTTAAACGTGAAGGTGCTGAACACGTTGAGACTGTTATGGGTTTTCCTCGTTATTGGGATGGTGACTATTGGAACTTCAAAATAGATGAGTTTATTGCTAATAATAAGTTTCATCTTACTAAGGCTAAAGCTCGTCGTAAAGGTTTCTCATATAAACGTGGTAGTCAAGCTGCAAATACAATTAACTTATTTCCGAATGTTACGGTAACTCTTGCTGCTGACCAATTAGCTTATCTTACAGATAAAGGTGCTACTACATTTATGGCTAAGAAATGTCTTGACCATTTTGAGGAACATACATTTTGGCGTCGTGGTTATATTTCTGAGGCTATTGATGATATACTTCTAGGTTATCGTGTATCTACTAAAGGTCTTAAAAATTTTGGTTGGATGTCTAATCTTTATAGCGTTGCTTGTGGTAAAAATGAATCCGCTGCTGTAGGTAAGAAAGCTATTGAGATTGACTTTGAAGAAGCAGGTAAGTTTCCTAATCTCCAAAAAGCTCTTGACGTTACTTTATCTAATACAGAATCTGGTGCTATATCTGTTGGTACTATTCGTGTTTATGGTACGGGTGGTACTAAAGGTGCTAACTGGGCTGCATTTAGTAAAGCCTTTTATAATCCCAAAATGAATAAGATGCTTTGCATGGAAAACGTTTGGGATATTAATAAACGTCATGAAGTATGTGGTTTCTTCTTTCCACAAGTATGGGATTGTGAACCTTATGTTGAACGTGGTAATTCAATTATATTCACGGCTTATGCTTGGGATAAACAAGATAAAGAGAATCATTTTCATAATAATGATAGTGAAACTCATATAATCTATAAAGCACAACGTGCTAATACTCCTGCCGAAGCGTTCATTAATACAACCGAGAATATGTTCGCTTCTCCTGAACTTAATCTGCACGTTTCAGATTTAATTAATGACAATGCTACTAGATTCTTTCAAGACGGTTGGATTGTTGTTAATGATTTAGGTAATTCTAATAAAGCTGAATTTATACCAAAAGCTGAATGTATTAAACGTGATATATTTGGTAAAGGTAGATTCCATGAGTTTGTTAATCAAGTTCCGCATGGTTCTCGTGATGATACTCACGGTTGCGTTAGAATGTACTATCGTCCGTTCTTAGTAAATGGTGAAGTGCCTAAAGATTTATATTTTGTTAGTGTGGATGCGTATAAGGTAGATAAGGCTCAAAAAGACGTAACAGATAAACATTCTCTTTATTCTGCACAAGTGTGGATGCGTAGTAATACTATTACCCCATATCCAAATCAAAAACTGCTTGTATGTGAATATATAGGACGTTTGGACACAATGGAGCAAAATGATATAGTCACTATGGGTATGTGTCTTATGTATAATGCTGAATGTTGTCCGGAAGCTGGTACTGGTGAGACTGTTTCTAACTTCATTAAATATAAACTTAGACGTTACTTAATGCTTGATCCAACTAATGCCAATACTCGTAAATTGACTAATCCTAACAATAATGATTATGGTATTGTGATTGGTGATGGCGATAAGAAATATAATGGTCTTCGTATGCTAAAGGAGTTTATTTATGAACCTCTTTCATATACTGCTGATGGTAAACCTATTCGTAGACTTAAGTCTATTAGTAGTGTTCGATTACTTCTAGAGTGTCAGAGATTTACTGCTGAGGGTAACTTCGACCATATTAGTGCTGCTATTGTTGCTATGTATGTCTTTCTTGCAGACTCTTTAAATACTAAGCGTCTTGTTGAAGGTAATACAGAGAATAATGACAGACGTATTGCAAATCGTTTAAATCGTCGTTAAATGGATGCTTCTAAGATTCCTAATTCTTTAGAAAAGCCTGATGTTTTTGCTTCGGAAGCTACTAAGCGTGGAGCTGTTTGGACTAAGGCTATGTGTGATTGGGTTATTGCTACTGCTCATTCTAATAATGATAAAGCAGATATTAAAGCCTTTCTTGACGCTGCAAATGGAATTGTAGATGAATCTACTTACAAGTATGTAATGGCGACCTACAACTCCGTTAATGGTAGAAAAGAAGATTTGCCTGGTAAGATTAGAGATGTTGATTTTATTACTCCTATTAAAGAGAAATATATAGGAGAGTTCATTAACACCTATAATAACTACCAAGTTTATAATGCTGATATTGATGTTGTCACTAGACGCAATGCTGATCTTCGTGTTGCTCTTGATGGTCTTCTTCGTCAGCAATTTATAAACATCATGAATGCTAACGGTGTTCAAACCGGTGAGCCTTCTAAAGACCTTCCATCTGCTGAAGACTTTATGAAACAAGCTGCTAAGGATTGGATTGATGAAGAAGCTGATCGTGGTCAGAAAACTCTTGATCTTCTTAATTCCCTTATTAAAGCTAATGAGAAATATATTCAAGCTTTCTATTATTGGTTCTGTACTGAAAGCGTTTATTCTTATCGTGATGTAAGATACAATGATGTTATCTTTGAAATTATTTCTCCTCTTGAGTATTATCGAATTGATAGTGGTAATCTCTTTGTTGAAGATGATGATTATGGGATGCGAGAATTTGATATTAACATCAATGATATAATTGGTGAATATCAAGAAGTTCTTTCTAAAAGAGATATTGCTTATATTAAAGATATAATTCATAATCATGAAAGTACGGGTGAATATACAGTTACTCCTGTTATGCTTCGTTCTCGTGAGATTGCTTTTAATCCTACGATTGATGCGCAGAATGCTGCTCCGTACCACTCCTTGCCCTCTACCGGGGTTCTCAAAGCTCGTCATTGTGTTTTTAAGGTTCCTATGAAGCGTGGTGTTCTTACTTATACCAATGCTTATGGTGAGATTGAGCAAAAGATTGTTGATGAAGATTATGTCTTAGATACTACTCTTGGTGATATTGATATTGAATATACTTGGGTTCTTCAATGTTGGGAAGCTTATCGTTTTGGTGATAAAGATTGGGGTGTATATACTAAAGCTCAACCTATCATTGTTCAACGTGAAGAAGTGAATAATCTTAATCATTGTAAGTTACCTTATAATGGTTTAAGTCGTCTGATGCTTCTTAATAATCCTAAACCTATTCCTTATCGCTTATTACCTTATCTTGCTCTTTATCGTCTTTATACTTTAGTTGAGGAACGTACTATTAGTAAATTCCGGTCATGGCTATTGATACCTGAAAGTTTCTTAGCTGATACTAAAGATATGACTATGGAAGAGCGTCTTGATGCAGCTAATCGAGATGGTACTCTTGTATTTGATGATAGTGAAATAGCTAAGCAACAAGCATCACTTCAAGCTATTAAAGAGATTGCTAATACTACAATGATTAATTATCTTACGACTATTAATCAGATTAAGCAATCTATTAAGCAAGAAGCGTATGAACTTGCTAATATGAACGATCAGCGTGCAGGAGATATTCAAGCTCGTGCCGGTAAAGCTGTCACTGAAATGGGACTTAATCAAGCTCTAATGGGGTCTGTGTGGTCACTTAAAATCTTTGATTGCTTCCGCTCTCGTGATATGATGGCTAATCTTGATGCTGCTAAGATCGCTTGGATTGATGGCTATGAAGGTTCTTATGTAGATCCTAATACTAACGAAATTGTTCAAGTTCGTGTAAATGGTACTGACTTTGTTAATTCTAATTTAGGTATTTTTGTTGGTAACTCTGCTGAACTTAATGAACAAGTACGTAAGCTTGAAGAGATTGCTTTTGGTGCTGCTCAAAATGGAAATTACGATGTAGCTGCTGAGGCTGTTTGTAATCACAATGTTGCTTCTTTACGTAAATATATTAAAGAAGCTGCCGAAGCTCAACGTCAATTTGAACTTCAAAAAGAAGAGATTCAGAAGAAGTGGGATGCTGAGATTGAACAAACTCGTGCTGCTAATGCAGAAGCTCAACGTAAATTTGAAGCTGAACAAGCTCAACTTGATCGCGATTCTAAAGAAGCTATTGCGGCTGATACTAATCTTACTAATATTATTATTACTGATGCTAAACTTCAAGTAGATAAGAACGGTAATGATTACATTAGTGAAGATGAAGCTAATGGTGGTACTCTTGATGATTATCTTAAAATGACTAAGTTAAACTTAGATATTGATAGAGTTAATCTGGAACGTGCCAAGTTTGAGGAACAAAAGCGCATGAATCGTATTAACGCCAATAAGCCACGAAAGTCTTAATGTAGGCTCTTATTTTTGTCGAATTGAACAACTATATCGACTGAAATTTGGGTTCATCAGAGGTCTTCATTTGAGCCTTAAAATGGCATAAATTAATTGGAATTTCAGAGAGCTGTGCGATAGGCGGTACTAACGCTGTTTCTAATAATATTTCTAATGCCATTTTTAATACACATATTATTATTACATTTGTCACTGTTATAACTTAATTTATAAAAGATAAAACACTATGCCAAATCCTATTGTTCCCGGTGGTGTTACTGATAGTAATACTACTAAAACTGCGGAAGAGATAGCTGCTGAACAAGCTGCTAAAGCTGCTAAAGAAGCAGAAGAAGCCGCTAAAGCAGAAGAAGAACGTAAGAAAGCAGAAGAGGAAGAAGCTAAACGTAAAGCTGAAGAAGAAGCTGCTAAAACTGCTACTCAAAAAACTGAAATTGAAACTGAAACTCCTACTAAGATTGTTCTTACTACTGATGACGGTGATGTTGAGTATGATCTTGATGCTGACGGTAATGCTGTTAAAGACGGAGAGATTGTTTACACTAAAGCTCAGTTAGATGAGTTTGCTGCTGCTGAAACTCAAGATGAAACTATAGATGTTTCTGCTATTTCTGCTATTTCGGGGTTAACTCCGGTAAATGCTGATGGTACTCCTAAGCAATACGAAATGACTGTTGAAGGTCTTGCTCAACGTGATGCTGATATTGCAGAGCTTGCTAAACGTCAAGCTGAAAGTGAAGCTATCAACAATTTCTTCCGTACTAATCCGGATATTTATCAAGCTGCTCTTTACAAACAAACGTATGGTTCTCTTGAAGGTTTTGCTAATCATATTGATTGGACTACAATGACCCTTGAAGATAAATCAGATGATCAGTTAGAAGCTGTTATTCGTTCCGCTGAAAAACGTAAAGGTACTTCTGATGCTCAAATCGAACGTATCATTCGTTTTTCTAAAGCTGATAAAGTATTAGCTGAAACTGCTAAAGAGAGTCTTGATTATCTTGCCAATGCTCAGAGACGTGAGATTGAAGCTGCAAATACTAGGCAAGAAGCTGAATATCAAGCTGCTCAAGAAGCTCTTGATAAAGCCTACGGTATTACCTATGATGAGAATGGTAAAGCTAAGGTGCTTAACGTTCCTGATTCTTTATACGATAAGATCGTTAATAAAGGTACTATCGGAGGTCTTGCAATTCCAACAGCAGGTGTTAAAAGAACTGTTAATGGTAAAGAACAAATTCTTTCTCGTAAAGATATTGTTAAGTATCTAACAGCTCCTGTTGTTGAAGTCAATGGTGATTTCTATACGCAAGCTCAGAAAGATGTTTTTGATATGCTTGCTGATAATGAAACGTTCGCTATGGTAGCACTTCGTAACTTATTAGGTGCTGATATTAGTCAGTTAGCTGCTGCATCTATACGACAAGAAGCTGTTCGTCGTTTGAACATTACTTCTAGTGGTAAACCTAAAGTTAAGGTATCCACTCAAGGTGGCGGTACTAAAGTTAATCCTAATAGACGTCCTATTGTTCCGGGTGGTATTATTGATTCAAATAAATAATTATCGTAACTATGCTTAGAGAAATTGGAAAAAAACAGTATTCCAAAGAGGTTTACTCTGATGCCGATATGCTATTGAACTTTAATGTTCTTGGTGCTGTCGATTTGAATAAGTCTCTTACTTATCTTTGGGGTAGGAACAGTAATCAATTCCCTCTTCTTTCTCTTACAGAAGGTCAAGGGAATATCTCTCGTAAGAAACCTATTAATGCTGGTGATACTCAGTATAAGTGGAAGATTATGGGGAAACCTACTGTCACTTCCCCGATTGTGCGTTTGATTACGCCTACTCAAACCCCCGGTAAAGGGTTTATGTCTTTCAAAGCGGAGTTCCAAGATAACTGGATTCCTTATCAGTATTCTGCTATTACTCCTGACGGAAAACACATGGTTCGTATGCAGACCGATGGTGAGCAGACTGCTTCCGGTGGATATATCTATGAAATGATTATCCTTGGTGGTAATCCTGATGAGTTTATTGATCTCAGCAATTTTGAGAGAGGTAAATATTGGGGTATGGGTGCTCCTACGATTGCCGGTGAATTATCTACTGGTTCTCGTTCTACTGCTGAATCTTGGAGTGAAATGACTAACCAATTTGGTTTCCATAGATTCTCCAAAATTATTACCGGTAACATTGCTAATATTGTAACTGAGTTTGAACTTGATTATGATGATGGTTCTAAAGGTACTCTTTGGATGCCTTATGAAATGCGTCAGTTTGAGTTCATGCGTAGACGTTTGTTAGAAGAGGATTTGTGGTTCTCTGCTTACAACCGTGATATTAACGGTGTTATTCACAATCAAGAAAAACATTCAAACAAACCTATTCCTCGTGGTGCTGGTGTTCGTGATATTCTTATCGCATTCGGTAACTACTTCGAATACTCATTCATGACTATCGAGCTTATTGATATGATTCTTTCTCGTATCTTTGAAGTTCGTAACGATATTGATTTGAGTAACAAAAATATCGTTCTTTATACCGGTAAAGGCGGTTCTAAAATGTTCCAACAGTGTATTAAGAATGAAGCTATCGGAAATGGTTACTTTGATAAGTTAGGTTCTGAGGAGATTCAAAGCCGTGGTGGTATCCTTTCTTATGGTGCATACTTCAATCAGTATAAGCACTATTCCGGAGCTACCGTTTCTGTTAAGGTTGTAGATTTGTTTGATACCGGTTCTCGTGCCGAAATGGATCGTAAGAATGGTCGTATGTATGGTGGCTTCCCTGTTACCTCTTATACGATGGTGTTCTTAGATCACTCTATTGATAACACGAGTGGTGAAGCAAATATTCAGTTGGTTTGTGAAGAGGGTCGTGAATATTTGTACGGTGTTTATCAAGGTATTACTCCGCTGCCTAAAGAGTGGGGTGCTTATAGTAAGATGTTATCTACTAGAGAGGATATTGCTACTTATGAGGTTATGTCTTCACAAGGTATCAATATGCTTAATGGTACTACTTCTTTCTGGGCTGAAATGATTTTTGAATAAGCGTACATTACGATTATTGTAAAGTATAAACTTACTAAAGTATAAACTATATGATATACTCACGCAAAATAACCTTAGCGTTAAAGCTGAATCCGACTATGTTTCAAGTCGTGAATCAGAAAAGTATTGGTGCTTTCAATACTATTTTCGGTCCAAGCATTAAAGCGGTTCTTACTCTATCTAGTAAAACTGCTGAAATGGCTTCTATACTTCCTACGATCATTGGAGCTTCTGCTGATAGCCGTAACGTAAATTTTCAAGACCTCGTTTTAAAGCATCTTAAAAACTCAACTGTTGAAGTTCCTGCTCAGGGTTATGAGCTTGAAACTGGTTGGGAATTTTCTCTTAACGATCCTGTTAAACGTGATGCTATTCTTGATTGGGCTAAAAAGAACAGTATTAATACTGAGGTTGCTCCGAATAAATTAGAGAAAGCTATTTTTGATGCTATGCTCTTTGGTGAAGGTACTGCGGTTCATGAAGAGAATCTGTATATGTACATGACTCCTATTAAGCCGCAAGATTATATTCTTTGGCGTCTTGCTCTGCTTACTTCTACTGTTGCTAATAAACCGGAAGATGTTGAGAAATCTACTAACATTCGGTTTTACTTACATAGTATTGAAGATGTTAAGCGTATGAAAGATGCTAAGACTAAAGCTGTTGTTAATACTGCTACTAAGTTGGCTCAGTTGTTCACAGGTGATGAGTCTTCTTATAAACGTATTAGAAATATGCTTATCTGTAATGCTCCTGCTGATACTCTACAGATTATTAAAATGGAACATGGAGATTTGCAGACGGCTGTAGCTGAACTTTCTCAAACGAATGCAGATGCGTTTATTTCTCTGTTTGATAACAAGAATGTAGAAGCAATGGCGCAAGTCTATAAGTTACTCGCCGCTCAAGTCATTACGAAAGACGGTGATAATTACTTTGACACTGTGCGTCCAGAAGTAGTTCTTGGTTCTTCTATTGAGGGTGTTATGGCTTTCTTAGCTGCTCCCGAAAATGTTGAATATAAAGCACAACTTTTCACTGCTTATAAGGCTTCGGTTATAAACTAACAAAATAGTGTCAGTATGTATAGTAGTTGTAAAGAAGCACATATTGCTGTAAACGATAAGATTCAGCAGATTAATGCTAATAGGCAAGAATCTATTCGTCCGCAGTATATTGATATTGCTCTTAATGAAGCTATTGACGTACTGCTTACGCAAAAGATTAAAGCCTTTGAAGAGACTGGTCGTTATTACGATGATTTGCAGGTGCTAAAGACTACATATAGAAGTCCTCTTTACCTTCTCGCAAATGAGGGTAATAGAGGCTTCGCTTTTTTACCTGCGAATTACCTACATGGTGTCTCTTATGATGCAAGTGTTATATATGATAAGTTTAAACGTTATCGAGCAACTGAATCTGTTACTACTAGGATTTACGTTGTTAATATCAGTGAGCTATTTAAAACTATTCCCGGTTATATAGAAGATTTCGTTATTCAAATCGGTAATGATACCGTTACGTTTCATTATCCTGCTAAGATTTATCGTAAAGAGGGTCTATTTGAATATATCAACTATATGCTCTCCATATTGCTGCGAAAAGGTTACAATGTGACTTATGAACGCTACAATAACGAGTATTACCCCGAATCACTAGTGTTTTACTTCGATACGCCACAGCTAATTGTAGTTGGAGATAAATATACTATTAAGCTAGTACAATTCGACTACGAACGTTATTCGGGCTTATATGAGGTTATCACTTCTGACGGAGTGGTTACAAAGGTACGAGAGAGCAAACCTGCGGGTATGGATTTAGTTTCTGATGTTCAACGTAGGGATATGCTTCAAACGTATCACAATCGTCTTAATAGACACATTCATCCCGTATGTACGATAGAAAGTAATAGGGTTTTAGTAGATATGGATGATACATTCGTGATTACTGATGTTGCTATTACATATCTTAGACAACCTACTAGGTTTGATATTGTAACTGATACTGCTACTGAACTTCCGTTTAAAACCGAGATTATTAACCTTGCTACACAGAAGCTTCTTGGTAAACTTAAAGATGAAGGTTATCAAATTGCTATAAATGAAAGTAATTCTTTAAAATAAAACGTTACTATGAGAATTGTAAGTTACGGAAAAACATTTGTCGATAATGTTACTGTTGATACTAAGTTATCTAACGGTCAACTCGGCATTTGTACTGCTTATGGTACTGCTTTGCCTACTACTGGTAGACCTGAGCCATTTGTAATTATGTCTGCAATTCCTACTAAGGACGGTGGATTTATGAATCAACGTGGAGTGGATATTAATCCTTTTAACTTCACTTATAACGTTCGTAAATATACGGAGACAGATCAGAAAGAAACTATTATTCTTAAAGGTCTTACGAATCCGGCACTTAAGCCTGCTGAGGGTATTGTATATAATGCAGATGCTGAGTTCTGTGGTGCTATTGAAATTTGTTCTTCTGAGGAGTATCGTCATGGTCTGACGGTTAATCCTAATCCTCAGATTGTTCAAATACCTGTTCGGATTCATGCTACTGATACCGTTGATCGGTTGGTAGAGAAGATTAAGAAGAACCTTAGTCTTACTGCTTATAACAAAGAGTTATTTGATATTACTATCGAGAAAGCTGATAGTGCTGTTAAGATAACCGTTGTTGCTAAAAAGCCTACTAAATTGACGATGAACGTATTCGGTATTCTTGCCGATCAAAAAGCCAATGGTACTATTACCGTTGAACATACGAAGTTATCCGGTTTCTTGGCTGATGTTGCTCTTAGTGATGAAGACCTTCGTTATTCTCTGATTAACATGGGTTGGAATCCTCATGATGAGTGGCAAAAAGCTTGGGGTATTGGTGACCCGAAAGTTGACTTTGATAAAGTCGCTTATCTTGTTATTTCTACGGCTGAGTTTAATCAATTCCCTGAGATTGCCGCTGATAACAATAGTCCTCGCAAATTCCAAATCGTTATTGGTACGGAAGATGTGATCGATGCTGTTGTAAATAAACTTGCAGCCATTAAGACTTTGGCTAAAGGTTCCGGCGATAATGCCATTTCTCTGAATACTGCAACTGACTAAAGTTGCTTGGAAAACTACGCAGTGCTTAACGGTTCTGCGTAGTTATATTTGTTTAAACTTAATGCTATGGAATGTAATATTAAAATTGTCAAATTAAAACAAGTTCTTCCTCTTGGTACATTTCCTAAGCGTGAGCATAACGTTCGATTCTTTTATCATCGTACTGATGGTTGTTACTATATGTATGATGAAAAAGGCTGCGAAATTAATCTAACTACTGATGGTAATATTATTGCTATTGATAGAGAGTTGATTGTTGGTAGTGAGTCTTTGACTGATGACACTCTTGTTTGCATCGGTCTTAAAGCTAATTATGTGCATCCTAGTCGTGGTGTTAGAAATAATACTTGCGGTTGTCAAGATACATATATTCGTGCTTGGACTTACATCAAAGATCTTCAAGATTTTATGCAGTCTGGTCATATCGAACGTGATTACTATAGAGTTACTTTAGTTCCTTCTCCTGAAGAAGGTGGTATTGTTGGATGTAGTGGTTCTGCTATTGTTCCCGATGAAAACTCAGATGGCTTCCGTTTTCAATTTGAAGCTGGTAGTCGTGTTGAACTTTATGCTAAACCTGTTCAAGGTTATCACTTTAAAGGTTGGAAAGAGTTCCATACTAATGAGATTATGTCTATTAGTCCTAATTGGTCTTTCACTATTAAGAAAGATATGGATTTGATAGGTGTATTTGAAAAGGATGAAGCTCCTATTGAGCAATTCTATATTAATGTCAATGCTGATCCGGCTAATGCAGGATATGTAGTTGGTGCCGGAACATTCCCAAAAGGTACAAGGCATTCTATAACAGCTGCGGCAATTCAAGGGTATCATTTTACTCATTGGACTGATAGTTTAAATCGTATTGTTTCTACTAATCTTCAATATGATCTTGTTGTTGAGAAAGATGAAACTTATACTGCACACTTCGAGCTTGATACTCCTGCTATTGAGGAGTACAATGTAACTATTATAACCAATCCTGCTGACAAAGGTTCAGTTAGCGGTGGCGGTACTTATAAATCCGGTCAAACTGCAATAATTGTTCCGAATCCTATTGAGGGTTGGGCTGTTGATACGGTTACTGCTTCTGGCGGTAATCTTGTAGATAATGGTAATGGTACATATAGCATCGTTGTTACGCGAGATCTTACGATTACGGTAAACTTTAAAGAAGCTATTCGTTATTTCACGTTTAGTATCGTGGCAGATGCGAATGGTTTAGTTCGATATAAAGATATTAATGATGCTTGGTCTCAATGGGCAGAAAAACACGAAGTCACTGCTCCGGAAAAGACTATTGTCACTATCGCTGGTAAAGCTAACGGCGGTTATGAATTTGAAAAGTGGGTAACTCCTACTGGTGCTAATCTTCCTAATAATGAAAACAATATCATTGTTGAAGAAGGTCTGCATCGCAAAGTTTATACTGCTTATTTCAAGGAAACTTACATTCCACCTAAAACTCATATTGTTAATATCACTGCGGGTTCTAATGGTAAATGTAAATATAAGATTGGCTCTGGTGAATATTCAGAAGCTGCATCTTTGCATTCTAACATTAGTGTTACTGACGGTGAGACAATTGAAGTATTAGGTGTTCCTGATAGTGGTTATTCTTTTGAACAATGGAATATTGATGGAACTATTTCTAACTCTAATCCTTACTCAAAGGTTATCACTGATAATGTAGATTTCTCTTGTACGTTCGTAGAGATTCCACCGGAAGAAGTTACTATTACGGTAGGTTCTGACGGAACTAATGAAACTCGTTATCGTATAGGTGATGGTTCTTGGTCTAGTTGGTCTACTTCTGAACATACGTTTAAAACTAATGTAGGTTCGATTTATTCAGTTGAAGCTCGTGCGGTTGGTAACTACAAGTTCAGAGAGTGGAATACAAACGGTGCAAAGGTTTCAGATAATCCTGCAACATTCACTGCCAAAACCGGAACAAATGCAACACATATTGCTACGTTCGACCAAGTAATCATGCGAACGCTAACTCTTACTGCCGGAACAGGTGGTAAATGTCGTGCAAAGATCAATGGAAGTTGGAGTGACTATTATAGTGGCACAAAGACTTACTCTAATATTGTGGACGGAACTACTGTTTCTGTAGAAGCATTAGCAGATAGCGGCTATCATTTTAAGGAATGGACTGATTCGGGTGCGCCCTCAACTACTTCACGTGATATTGTCATGAATGACTCTAAATCTATTGAAGCTCGTTTTGAGGTTGATGCTCCTGATAAATTCCAAGTCACCTATGAAGCTATTCCTAATGGAAGTGCTACAATGGAAGGTGCTGGTACTTATAATGATGGTGATACTTGTACGATTAAAGTTAATGTAAGTCCGGGTTATACTTTGAATAAAGTGCTTGTTGATGGTGTTAAAATCACTCTTAACAGTAATAATCAGTATAGCTTTGTGGTTGAGAAAAACATTAAGGTTACTATTGAATGTGATCTTATTCCTGAACCCACACATTATACACTTACAGTTAAAACCGAAGATGAAGGTGTAGCTCAAGGTGGTGTTGGTATCAATAAAGAATCTAATTTGGGAGTTGAAACTGCTGAATTTGAGGATGGTACTGTTGCTACTATTCATGCTACAGCTGCTGAGGGTTATAGCTTTGGCGGTTGGTGGAAAGATGGAGTTAAGGTTTCTGACGATGTAACTCTAAGTGTTACTATTGACGCGGATAAGACTTACATTGCTAAGTTTACTCAAGATCCATATCTCGAATTAGATAAGACTTCTCTTACTTTCGAAGCTGCTGGTGGAACTCAAACTGTTAATGTTACTTCTAACGTCGAATGGACGGTTTCATAATTAGGGGGGGGGGAGGTACTAAGATGGCTATTGCTTCTTGGCTTACTCCTGCCGCTAAGAGTGGTACGGGTAATAAAACGGTTGGTTTAACTGCGAGTAAGAATGCCGGTGCGAGCAGAACAACTATTGTTACTGTTTCAGTCAGCGGTATTACGAAAACTATTAATTGTACTCAGACGGAAGCTGATAAGTTTACCATTAAGATTTCAGCTTTAACTACTAATAGTTCAGGAACTACTATTACGAATGTTGGTGATTGTTCTATTGGTTCATCTGCTACAGGTGGAGTTAAAGAAGGAACTTATTATCGTGATACTAGTGTCACATTGACTGCTAAAGCTGCTCCTACTGGGTATGATTTTGTTGGTTGGTATGAAGGTTCTAATCTTGTTTCTACAAGTCTTTCTTTTGCTGTTACTTTAACTGCTAATAGAACTCTTGTTGCTAAATATAAGATTAAGAGCTACACTGTTAATGCAACTTCTGAGGATACAAATAAAGGTACTGTAAGTCCCGCAGGTCAAACTGTAGAACATGGTGCTAATGCTACTGTAGTTGCAACTCCTAAGGCTGCTTATAATTTTGCTGGTTGGTATAACGGAAGTACTAAAGTATCTAGCAATGCTTCATATACATTTGCTGTTACTGCCAATATCAGCTTAACTGCTAAGTTTACAATTAAGACTTTCACAACTACTACTGCTAATTCAACTGGTGGTACAGCGAGCGTTAATAAGTCTAGTGTAGAATATGGTGGTTCTGCTATTTGGACAGCTACTCCGAGTACTGGCTATAACTTTAGTAAGTGGTCTAATGGTTCTACTACTAATCCTTTGACAGTTTCTAACATTACTGCCAATACTCATATTACTCCGATATTTGTTCTCAAGTCATATACTGTAACTTGGAATCCTAATGGTGGAACTGTAGATCCTACGTCAACTACTAAGACTCATGGTTCTACTTTAGGTACATTGCCTACTCCGACAAGAGCTGCTGATGCTCAATACACTTATACATTTAAGGGTTGGTTTACAGCTGCAACGGGTGGTACTCAAATATCTGCATCTACTACTGTAACAGGAAACGTTACTTATTATGCTCAGTGGACTGCTACTCTTAGAAGTTACACTGCAACATTCAATGGTAACGGTGGTGGCACTCCTAGTCCATCAACTATTACTAAAACATATGGTTCAGAATTAGGTACTCTTCCGAGTTGTTCTAGGACGGGGTATACATTCCTTGGTTGGTACACAGCATCTAGTGGTGGTACGAAGATTTCATCTACTACTAAGATAACTGGTACTATTACCTATTATGCTCAATGGTCTATTAATAGTTATACTTTAACTTACAATGTTAATGGTGGTAATGCGGTAAGTCCTGCTTCTAAGAGCGTTCAATATGGAAGTGCTTATGGCACTTTGCCGACGCCTACGAAGTCTTCTGATGCTGAATACACTTACGCATTTGCTGGTTGGTACACTTCTGCAAGTGGTGGAACGCAAGTTACTGCTAATACGACAATGGGTGCAGGTAATACTACAATATATGCACATTGGACTGCAACTAAACGGAGTTATACAATAGGTTATCAAACAACATACGGGTCTTTGAATAGGATTAGTCAATCTGTTGCTTATGGGTCGAAAGGCTCTTGTACTTTGACTATGCCTGCAAATGATGCTCAGTACACTTATACTTTCCAAGGCTGGTATACTGCTGCTAACGGTGGTGGAACTAAGGTTGGTTCTTCATTAACTTTAGAAACGCCGAGTGTAACAGGTGCTGCTACTTATTATGCTTATGTGACCAGAGCTGTTAATAGGTACACCTTTACATTTAACGCTAATGGTGGTAGTACTCCTTCTTCTTCATCTATAAGTAAAAATTATGGTGAAGCTATTGGAACGTTACCTACTTGTTCAAGAGCTGCGGATAATACTTATACGTATGCGTTCGCAGGTTGGTTCGATACTTCTGCTACTAGCGGTGGTACTCAATTAACTACGACAACTAAGGTTACTTCTAATAAGACTTGGTACGCTAGATGGACTGCAACTTATAGGATTTATACAGTTACTTTGGATGGTAATGGTGGTACTCCTAGCCAGTCTAGTAATTCATTCTATTACAATGAAGCTTTAGGAACTCTTCCTACTGTTACAAGAACTGGATATACTTTCAAAGGATGGTCTACGTCAGCTAATGGTCCTGTTAATGTAAGCACAACTACCAAAGTTACTGGTGATGTTACTTACTATGCTATCTGGCAAATTAACAGTTATACACTGACTGTAATTGCGGGTACAGGTGGTACTGTTAGTGGAAGTGGTACTTACAATTATGGTAAAACTGCTACATTAAAAGCTACGGCTTCTTCCGGTTATCACTTTGTTAAATGGAGTGATGGTAATACGAATGCTAACAGAACTGTTACTGTTACTGGAAATGCTACTTACACTGCAATATTTGAACAAGATCCTTATTTGAATCTTGATAAAACTAGTCTAATGTTTGAAGCTGCTGGTGGTACACAAACTGTCAAAGTAACTTCTAATGTTAATTGGACTGTTTCTTAAACTTTTAAATGTTCCGCTACGCTTTGCAGACCCCAGTAGGGGAATAGCTTGTGGGGCGTGCGGAACTTCAAACTTTTTTACGAATAATTAAATTATTACTGTTATGGTTAAAGACTCTGCTTTGAATGAAAGAGCAACTGCTGTTGAAATTGGTGGTTTAGTTGATGGAGTCGGTGCACCTGTTATGCGTGCCGGATATGCTTTGAAAGCTAAACCGAGTTGGATCACTTTGAGTGCTGTTGAGGGAACTGGTAACTCTCAAGTAGATGTTACTGCTCCGGTTTATAAAGGTCGTAACGGACGTTCCGGTTTGATTACCGTTGCTGTTGAAGACTTGACTGAAGACGTTACGTTGCAGCAGGAAGGTTCTACGATTTGGGACGTTACTACTCAATCATTAGCTTTCGTTAAAGGTGGTGAAGCTAAGAAGTTCATTGGTAACTCCAACTTAGCTGCTATTACGTTTGCTGTTGATTCTGACGCTTCTGAATGGTTGACTGCCGGTAAATTGATCGTAAATGAAAAACAATATAACTCTGGTGCTGAGATTGAAGGTGATCCGGGAGCAGATGATGTTTACGCTTTCGAAATTACGTTTACTGCTGCTGCTAACCCGACGGTTAACACTCGTACCGGTAATATTACCGTAAATGGTCAGAAATACACTGTAACTCAATCCGCCGGTGATGCTACTCTATCTGTATCTCCGACTTTATTGACTTTCGCTGCTGCGGGAGAAACTAAACAAATTACGATTACTACGAATACCGCTTGGACTATTTCGTAAGTCGTCTGTTGATTTGATTATGGGTCTGATAGGTGCTAAGGTACCTATTAGACCTTTTGTCGTATAAACAAATATCTAATTAAATATGGCTACGAAAGATTTTGTTGATTATAGTCCTGTCAGTGGTAGTAACAATGGTTCAATTGATATTACTGTTCCTAGGAATCCACAAATTACACCTCGTAGTACTGCTATAGCTATTGAGGGGGGGGGCTTTCTAAAACTATTGCGGTTAATCAAGACGCAAGATTACTTGTTATAGGTACCTTTGGTCGATATAGTAATGAATATGGTCTATGGACTACTATACAAGTTAATGCTATAGGGATTAAAGGTATCGCATATTGTACAATGTCTGATTCATCTGTTGTTGAGAAAGAACTCAATAATACAGTTAATGTTGCTGAATCTGAACATTGTATGTTTGTATCGCTTGAAGGTAGACGTGTTAATGATGCTAGTAAAGTAGTTACATTTAATATGCAAACTACCTTAGATTTTATCGGTCATGCTGACACTTTATGCGAATTGTTTACTGATATTGATTTTAATTCTTCTAAAAAGAATACTCAACTAGATGTTACTCCGTATTATGAGCGATTAGTTTATGGGATTAATGATTATCTTATGACTATGTATCCGGATAACCATATGTTGATTAATTTCAATATCGTTGATTTTGATGAAGCTACTAAGGAACATATTAGAAGTATAGTTACTTGTGATCGTTTCGTTGTTGCTTTCTAATTTGTTACAAATTTAAATATATAAATCATGGCAAAACCTGATTGGATTACAATTACTCCAGCAAGCGGTTCAAATAACGGAAGTTTTGACGTTACAGCTGCTGCAAATACTGGATTAGCTAGAAATGATATAATAACTGTAGCAGGGGGGGTGAGTAAAACTTGTGATATTGTTCAAAAAAGTGGTAAAGCTATTTTCGCTATAAGCAATATTAGTATTGCATCTGAAGCTGTATTATCTGATGTAAATCCTAAATACGGTGAACCTATTGATCGTGATGTTGAAGTTCATTTAATGGTTGGTTCATCCGGTCTTATAGATATGCAAATAACTTTTGAAGGTATTTATAGAATAATGTCAGCTGAGGGTGATAATAAGTATATATCTACTAATATACAAGGTTTTAATGTTATAGTAGAAATTGATAATATTTGGATATATGGTGGTGGTGCTCATATAACTGTTACAGGTTATGATAAAGCTAATACACCTTTTGAATGTTATATATCACTTATGGCACAAATGATGTAGTTATGGAAGAAACAATTGTTTTTAATCTCTTTAATTCTATAAGCTTTGCTTTTATCACTATTGTGCTTTTAGCTACTTATGGTATTAATGAGATTGCTACTAAGATTGCTAAGAAGAAACTACCGAGATACTTCAAGTCTCTTGTTAGCTTAATCGTAGGTATTGCAACTATGGGGCTTTACTTATACAAATTAGATGCTTCACTGGAAACGGTGCTGCTATCTTTTCTGATATGTACCTTTGGGTATGATTTAATTATCAAACCTATACTCAAAGCTATAAAACGGCATTTTGCTGATTCTAAAAGCGTATGATCACGGACTAAAGGAGTGCTACTGCTAAATTGCGTAGTACTCTCTTTTGTCATATCAAGGAAAATCATTGCTCGCTTAAATCATCGACTAAACGTTCTATTAATGATTTAAATTCCTTTAGGTATGACACCTGTGACTTATACTAATTTGAATAATCTCTTATTAATTAGAGATATTCAAGAGATTGCTAAAACTTATATCAATGATGATAGAAGTTATCGTTGGATTTGGAAGAACAAAATTGCTGACGTATATCATATTGGTTATGTAACTTTTATGAATTACATTAGTGTTCCCTCTATTAATGCAAAGATTGACGAAGCTATCGCTAAGAAGAAACGTTGAATATAATGTTCAACTGTTGAGTATTAATGTTCATGTTATAAATCATTTCATTGTTATCAGTACTAATAGTAATATATTTGTTGTGCATCTCAATGTCGAGGTGCATTAAAACAAATTAATGTTATAAATACTGAAAACGAAACTGGTGTTAAAGTTCCGAAAGGACAAATTAATTACAACACTGTTGCAGGTTCTTTAGGTCTTGCTGCTTTTGCAGGACTTGGATTGAGAAATTGGTTAGGTAACGGTAATGGTTCGGTTGCTGCTGGAGCTACTGCTGTTGCTGAAACTCAATTAGTTTCTAGTCTTATGGCTGAACTTGCTAAAGAGAAGTCTGAACGTTATGCTGATAATGTAGGTATAAATACGTTTAAAGAAGCTTTAGCTTTAATCAAAGAAGAACGTGAAACTCGTCAAACTAACGACAAGATTATATTTGAAACTCTTGCTCGTTTGGATAAGGAATCTGCACTTAACAAACAGGATATTGAAAACTTCAAGAAAGAAGTCGCTCGTGAGTTCTGTGATGTTCGTCATGATTTCAAAGCTGCTATCGCTCTTGAAGCTGAACGTAGAGAATCTGCTGATGAACGAATTGTTGATTATGCAAATTGCAATTTCGTTAAATACATCAAAAAGATCAATGCTGCTGAGATTTGTCCGGTTGTTGAGTTAGCGGCTCGTGCTGCTGGTCCTGCTGTTCCGGATCCTAATGCTTCTACTTCAACTCCACAGGCTTAATATTGAAGTAGTATGACTAACGCAGAACTTGTTGCAGTAGCTGTTGGTAAATGGCTAACACCAATCGTTAAAACTATTGGAGGTGGGATTAAGATTCCTGTTACTTCTGGTATCGGAAAGTTTATGGGTAGTGTTTTTGGTTTAGACCTTTCTACTTATAATCTTCTGAATGAATTAGATTTTATTATAGAGCCTACACTTGATTATATTATTAAGCCTCAGTTGGCTAAGTTATCTAAGTTCATACCTGATGAGCAGATTCCTAAAGTAGTTAATAGCTATCTTGATGCAGCTATTTCTAAAGCTACTGCTAAAGGTTCTGTGAATCTATTTGGTTTTGAGTTCGAAGCTACTGCTTTTCAAAATCTTAAACGTGAAATTGATAACTCTCTTAAAAATAATGTAAGTCATGATGAAAGACCCGCATGAGCATAGTGATATGCTACACGAAAGTGAAGATGTAAGAAAGAGGGATTGTCGAAAGTATAAAGAACTCTACGGAAAACATTTTACTAAAGACCTATGTGAATGGGCTGTTGAACGTATGAAGAATCGTAATGGTACTACTCACCATTATAGTCTTGATGAAGTCAAATCTATTTGGCACAAATACAAGATGAATGATATTCATAACGCTAACTGGTATGATGTTATGTATGTAATGAATATGGCTTACGCAGATTTCTATGGTCGTTTGTTTACCGAACATCATGAATGTGCTATGTACGCTTATCTTTACATTAGTGATCCCGATGGTTACGAAGGTATTGCTTTCCAAAGATGGTTAGCTGATATTAAAGCTCAAGACGATGAAGTGCCTTGGCAGAAATTCATCTAATTAGTTTTGGTCGCAGGTGTTATTTATATCAAGGCAATTTTAATTATTCCTAATCCGACTACTGGTTCCGCTGGTAGTCAGATTTTTTTGTTTATAGCAACTTATTCAAACACGCAAGTATGAATTATAAAACACGTTGTGTAATGAGTGGTATTTTTATTGCTATATTGAACTTGATTGGTGTTATTGTTTCATCTATTGGTGTTGTCTTCGTAAAAGAATGGATTGCTAAGAAGAGACGTAAGGTTGTTACTAATCTTCTTGCATCTAAAGCAGAATGTTGGATGCAACTCGATAAAATAGCCTCAAACATTAGAGAATCTCTTAATGCTAAAGGTGTTTACATTGCATACTTTCATAATGGTGGTAAGTTCTGTAATGGTATTAATATGGATAAGTTTACTGTTATCGCAGAAGATTACGATATTAGTATTACAGATCCTTATAAGAATCGTTATAAGAATGTTCTTACTTCTATTATGCCTTATACTATTCTACGCTTATACAGAGATAGTAAGTATATTTTCCGTATGAGTGCTTTGACAAAGTATCATTCTAATATGTATGTTGGGGATCTTCGTTCACGTGGATGTAATACTGCTATTAGCATTCTTATTCGTGACTTGAAAACTGATATGCCTATTGGCTTTCTTAGTGCTGAGTTCGAGCTTGACTTTGAACCTAACGCTGAAATGATGCAAACATTCTGGAAAAATCACAATCGTATTTCTCGCAATATGACTATGGTTATAGATGCGACAGAAGATACCATTAAAAACTAAAATACCATGACTGTTATTTACGCAAGAACTAGTCTGCCATCAAGGTGTGGTAGAGGTTTCAAAAATCAAAAGAACGTTATTAGAGTTACTAACCGGTATACTAATGCTGGTCCGTGGCACGGGGTTGTTCCAGTTAAGAATCGTCCTATTATGATCATAGGTGGTTCTGATACTCCTGAACTTGAATTGTCTACTAATCTTCTTAAATTTATCCCTAGAGGTGAAACTAAGGAGCTTGGTATTACTACTAATAAATCTTGGCGAATTGTTTAATGTATTATTATGGCAACACTTAATCAATTAGGAAGTAAGATTTCTAATATATTAGGTAAGCCCGGTGATCATAGCATTCAAGAGAGAGCTAAAGATGCTTGTAGAGCATTATTTGCTACTTTTATTCGTCAGAGTATTGAGCGCAATGGTGTAGATGAGGTGCTTAAAGTTAGCTTTAATGTTCCTCTTATCTGCGTTCCGCTTACCGATATAGAAAACACATATGCGGGAATTGGTGCTAAAGATATGGTTCTTACTACTGAGCATCGAGTTCCTACACCTTTACGTATGCCTAATGATGCACCTTTTCTTCATGTTTATACTCAACATGATGATGGGAGTCTTATTACATATAAGTACGCTAATAATAGCGTAGTTCCGCTCCTTACCACAGTCTATTCCCCTACTGGGGTTTGGGGAGTGTATCAAATCGTTAATGGTAAACTTAAAATTATTATCAAAAATACTCTCAAAAACTTTGAGATTGATGCTAAAAATTATAAGTTTGTAACAATCGTGTATGTAGCTGAAAATCCTGCTGAGATTATCACTATGTATATGGAAGATGATGGTCAAGATATTGAACTTCCACTTCCTGCTGATATGATAGAACGTATAACTTATGAGGTTCTTAGAACTGAATTCGGTATTAAGCCTACAGAACACGAAGTTAAGATTATTAGTGATGCAACTTATGCTCCTAATGATCCTAATGGTACTCAACGTTTAATCCATAATAAAGTAGAATAAACTATATGGAATCCATGCACTATTACCACGACTATCTCGAACAATGTTATAATACTATCGAGAAATTAAGTACTGATCTTCATAATATTTATGTTAGACGTAATAATCTAGCTAATATCTGTTATGCTAATCTGAATCTTCTTGAATCGAATGGAATAACTAAAGAGATTATTGATGATCTTATTTTAGGTAAACGAGTTAAAGGTGTTAAGCTCTTACGTAAACTTAATTGGAGTGACGAAGCTAAAGCAATATCTCTTCGTATTACGTTCAATCGTTTTGTTTATCTATCTACTATTCGTATTCCTAAACTTCTTGCTATTATTAGATATTATGATTGGATGTGTCGTATTCCTTATCCTATATTTAATCAAATACAAAGAGGTCTTAATAAGTCTCTAATTGAGAATCTTATTCGTGGTGATAGTGTTTCTTTAGGTACTTACATTGGTAAGTTTCAAGTTCAACGTGCTGTTGCTAGAGAATCTGTTGATTGGGCTGCGTCGTTTCGTCTTAGGGATGAGATGATTGCCGCTGGTATCGAAGTTAAGAGTTTTCTTAATCCTTATGGTAAGAATTGGCACGTTAAATCTGATAATCCGTATTATTGGTTCTGTAAATGGATACGTCATAATATGGGTGTTGATGTTGTACCTAATCAAATATTCTATAAATTTAAACCTAATCATTGTCATGTAAACATTATGACTAGTGATAAAGTGCTTAGGCATAAATCTATAGAAGAAGTTATTAAAGCGGATAATCTTGCATTTGATGCTAAACTCAAATACATGATTGAACATGATAAAACTATTATGGATAGGTATCCGCCTACTAAAAGCAAAAGAGAACGTATTAAAAACAATGAAGTAGATGAATACATTAGACCAAAACTTGATTAGTTCTAGTGTTGTTATTCATAGGATTATAGAAGATTATGATGTTCATTCTATGGACTTTATGACTCGTATTCCTACTTGGATATGTGAAGCTCTTGCTGATTTAAATATTCAACAGCATCTTATTAATGTTGGTAAAGTTATCGACTTTGATGAGTATCGCTGTGAGATTCCAGAGGGTTGTGAGAATATACGTCTTGTTACAATTAATGGTAAACGTGCGGATTTTACTACTAATCCTGCTCCTTTTGAGCATGATGACGGAAATTATATACCGCTCGCCGTTTCATTCCCGATAGGAGTAAACCTTACAGAGAATGTCGTTTTTGACTTCATACGGACGATTTCCGGCAGTTTATACACGTATTCGATTAACGGGTCGTATTTGCATCTGAATGTCAGAAAAGGCACGCTAGGCGTCTTATTTCACGGGTTGCCAATGACACTTGACGAGATTCTTAAAATCAATGTTCCTCTTATACCTAATAATGATGTTCTTATTGATGCTCTAAAGAACTTTGTTATGATGCGTATTCTTCAACGTAATTACAGGCATCCAGTTTTAAATCTTAGAGATAGTAATCCTTATACTAATCCAGCACTTGCTTACGATAATGCTAAAATTAAAGTTCGCAATGCTTGTAATAGGCTTACTAAAGATAAACGTGATGATTGTAGTAGGTCGTTATTAAACTTCTTAAATATGAAAAATCATTATGTGAACGGCTATGAAAGTAAACGCAGGTCTTTACCCTAACGCGAATCCGTCATTAGTCAATAGTGATACTAAGTCTTATGCACTTAATGTTCTATATAACGAGGATGGTGAGACTCTTATCAATGAAAATGGATTTGAGAAACATCATGATTATTCTGATTATGGTCAGTGTATTGGCACCATTCCGATTCCCGTTGGAGTGGTGCTTTTTTTCGTTAATAGAAACGGTGCTAATCCTAGTGTACCTGACGGAGACTACATTATATGGCATAGTGATGAAACTATTGAAGGTGATATAAAGTATTCAGATGTTATTTATAAAGCTCCTCTAGTTGGTAATAGTACTGTTTTAAACTTTAGTGAAGATCGTCCTATTACTGGTGCTTATTCTTATAATAAAAATAATCATCTGATTATTACTTTTACAGAAGGTAATTCAACTGCTGCTAATGAAACTCGTTTGATGAATCTTAATATCTTTTGTGATGACTATAATCTTGCAAAAGACTATTCGGATGATACTACGACTATTTATAGTTTAGGTACTGATTTAACTAAAGAGAAACTATTGAATCTTATACCTGATGTTGAATATCCTACATTAACAGTTCAGTCTATTGACGGTGGTGGCTTACTTGCAGGCTCATATCAATTTGCTGTTGCATATAAACTTAAAACCGGAGATTATACTGACTATTCTTTGCTATCTCCTACATACTTTGCTGCACCTAAATACAATGAAAGTATTAAAGCTGGTCAGCTTACGTCTCGTAAATTTCAAATTGATATTACTAATATAGATTCTCAGTTTGATGAATGTAAACTTGGTATTATCTATAAAGGTGAAGATGAAGAGAAAGCCTACGAGTATGAAAATATTGATATTAAAGGTAAAAATAGTACAACTGTTTATATCAGTGGTATCAATAGTTTAAACACAGTTACTCTTAATGATATTGTAATTGGTAATATTTCATATATTAAAGATCAAGCTCATACTAATTTTAATTCACAGCTTATTCGTGCTAATGTTAGTATGAATGATATTACTGGTCTTGACAAGTGCATCAAAGATAAAAATCTATGTACCGCTAATGGTCTTAATGGTACTGGTAATATTAAAATTAAAGAAGAATTATTCAAATCTGTTGGTGATAAAGGTGACTTTGAAAAGAAAGATCTTTCTAATGATACTTGTATCAAAGATAATGAATATTACTTCTTATATTTAGGTCTTATTGATTATAAAGGTAAACTTATTAATATTTATCCTATTTATAACACTCAAAAGAGTAGTTATTACTTCAAGACTTCTAACTTCAATATGACAGGTAGTGATGGTGCTGTTAAACATCGTATGTTTAGATTTAAATTTGATCCTACAGATTTCTTTTCTAAACTCTTTAAAGATACTACTAAAATTGAAACCGCTGATGGTCTTGAAGAAGTTGGAGTTGTCGCTCGTAAACAAATCAAATCTTGGGTTGTTTACATGGCTCAGCCTAATAGTTCTAATAGTAATTGGTGTTGTCAATCACTTGTTGTTCGAGATTTAGCTTATTCTAATGTAATTGGTAATAACTATAAAGGAGCTTTTGCTTCTCGTGATAGATATAGACTATATCCTCTTGAATATCTGATTGAAAAGAAGACTATGCCACAAGTTAAAGCTTATAGTGTTCGTAGTGCTTATGAACGTATGACTTGGAGGCATTGTTTTAATCGTCAAAAGAATGATATTAAAAATGAGAAAGGAGAAGGTTCTAATTTATGGGATGAAGGTGGTGATTTGATTCAATCAGTTCTTCTTTCTGATTCGCTTATTGTTAATGGTAGACTTAATGGACCTACTATTAAACCTGAATTTATTGCTAATAATAATTCAGCCGTTTCAAATATAGCTGCTGATTCTAGTTATAAATTTAGTAAAAATGATGGTCTCGATGATAACGCTATGTTTGATAGCAAATATTATCCAAATGAATGGAATAATAAAAGTTATCAACGTGTTACTATTACTTATGAAAATGGTGACTTACTAGATCCCGGATTTGAATATAACAAAATATGTAAAGATTATTCTGCTGCTGGTGAATGGAAAGGTGATGATAATCCGAATAGTCATGGTGATGATAGAACTGTTGCAAGATTTCAATGGTATTCTATCATTGAAAATAATCGTGCTATTATAGATTGTTATTATCATGATCGTAATGCAGATGATATATTCAAAACTATTGATGTTTATGCTCAGAATCTTTCTTGTATATCTCCTATTGTTAGAGTTGAATATCATCCTGTAACATATACCGCTACTACAAAAGCTCAATATCTCAAAGGTGATACTTTTGTTGCATTTATAACTCAACGTTGTGTTGCTCCTGCAGCTGGTTTCCAACATGAAGGAGCTGGTGCTACTATCGCTAATTGTCATAGAATTATCATTAGTTATTTCATATTTAGTCGTATGAATCTTCAATGTCGTCATGATGGACTTGGAGTTAATAGTAGTGCTTATAAGATATTCGAACGTAATATTTCTAATACTGCCGAGAATGATATTGAGAAAGCTATTCGTTGGGCTCCTAAGAATAATTATTATCAAGAAGCTGATAACTTAGGTCATGTTAGTTATCCTATTGATAACTTTTGGAATACCGAGGATGGTAAGTGTTATGAGACTTCTATGAATTGGGATGGTTTTAAAGATGCAGTTATTATTAAAAAGATTGACGATATTAAAACCTTTCCTTCTCGCATTATACGTTCAGATGTTAATCCTAGTGAATCTACTGATATTGGTTGGCGTCGATATAAAGCTGATGCTTATAAAGATGTTTCAATTCAAAAAGGTGCTATCGAGAATGTTCTATCTGATGATATTGCTTTATATATTCAGCAACAATATACATTACTTGTAGCTGCAATTAAAGATACTCTAGGTAACAATGATGAAAATACAACTTATGTAGGTACTTCTGATTTGTTTCAACGTGAACCTAAAGAAATTATTTATAGCACTACTGGTAAAATTGGTTGTAACAATCGTTTTAGTGCTATTATTACGCATCGTGGTTATCTTGTTTGTGATGTCGAAAAAGGTGAGATTTATCTTGTTAAGAACGACCAAAGCGTAAGCGAATTGTCCGATTTGGGCTTCAAAGAATGGTTTAAAGAGCATATCTACGCTAATGCTACTAATCCATTGTCGCATAGTGGATGTTTCTTTACATACGATGAAATGCACCAAAGATTTATATTCACTAATAAGATTATAGATAAAAATGGTGCTATTGACTTGTATAAGTCTTATTCTATCTCTTACTCATTAAAGACTAACTTATGGACGTCTTTTCACTCGTATATCGGAGATTATTCATACATTAACCGGCATGGAATCTTCTATATAACTAAAGGTTCTCTTTTTAAGACTGATGCTAAGAATAAAGGTATTTACTTTGATGATGTTATTCATCCTAGCGTTGTTCAATTCATTTATGCTACTGAACCTACTATAAGTAAACTCTTTAAGCATATTGAATGGCGTAGTCAGCTTATTAATGGTCTTATGAATAATGAAGATAATATACGTTATCTCTATAATAAAACTATTGATTGGTTGATGTTTCATACTGATGTTCAGTGTACAGGTCTTATGCCTATGAGTGTTAGTCCTATTTGGTGGGATAATGAAACTCTTAAATATAAAGCGGGTCGTTATCTTTGGAATCGTATTGAAGACTTCGTTGAGAATGATCATAGTCAATGGAATTCTAATCCTAATCTTATTAATTTTATGGATAAAGATGCTATTGACACTCTTATTGAACTTTCAGCTAAATATCAAAAGCCTTGGTATGATATTGCTAAGTTCCATAATGCTTGGACTTATATAACTATGATATATGAGAATAAGTTCTTTAGTCAAGAAGCTGATGATTATGTAGATGATATTACTAAATATCCTGATGCTACTCAACTTGATTTAAGACTTACTAATATTGAAGTTATGATTGATAAAGATACTCGTTTATAATTAGTGTTGCTCTTTAACGATCTCCAGACCCCGGTAGGGAAAGAGCTTGTGGTAAGGAGCAACATTCTGCTAATACTAGTAATATGCCTGATAAAAATAAAGCTAAACCTAAGTATAAGAGTATTCCTAAATTTAATCATAATAATGCTTCTGCTATTTATAATATAGCTCGTAAACTTGGAGCTAATGATACTTTAGCAAGAGCTATTTTAGGTGTTACTCATGTGGAAACTTATCCTGTTAGCAAATATGTTAAAGGTGATGTTTGGGATTATAAGAATCATGTTATTGAAAGAGCTTTCTCTGCTCGTCCTTATACTAGAGGTCTCTTTCATTATGATATGATGGGTCCATCTTCTGATGAACAAAAGAAAGCTGCTAAAGCTAAAGGTGAATATCCTTTTGAGAATATCTATCGTGATGATACTACTTGGGGATATTATCAGAAATTTCTTAAAGATAATGATCTTATTGATAGTCCCGAAGCTCAAATAGGTTTTCATCTTATTAAATATAGTGGTCTTAAGTCTACAGGCAAAGGACTTAAAGAACTAAATAAAATGTCTCTTAATGATGCTGTTAAAATTTTAGATAAAGCTCAAAAGCATAATAATGCTAATGGTTTTAAACAAGCATTAGAAAGAGCTAAAATGCTTGAGAATTGGACTCCTACTAAAGACTATTATGGTGAAGTAGATGAGATTGATTCTCCTAATGTTATTGATTTTAATGAATTAAAACATGGTGGTATGATTAAAAACATTTCAACTCTTAAAGCTTACCCTCGTCGACGTAGATACGCTGGTGGAGGTGAAGTTGCATTTAGAGATAGATTCGGGGATGTTCAAGGTCATAGTTATGGAGCCGAGAAAGGTATTCAAAGAGCTTCTACAATGTCTGGTTTAAGTACCGGTGCTACTATTGGTGGTGGACTTGGAGCTGGAGTTACTGCTGCGGCTGCTGCTGGATCTTCTGCGTTAGCTGGTACAACTCTTGGAGCTTGGGCAGGGCCTATTGGTATGGCAGCAGGTGCTATTATTGGTGGTATTGTTGGATTATTTACTGGTCGTAAGAAGAAACGTAAAGCTAAGAAAGCTGCTGAAGAAGCTGATAGGCAACGTCAGATTGTTGCAGGTAATGAACGTATTCTTCAAGATGAACTTAAATTATCCAATACTGCTCAGCAAGAAGGTGCTCTTGATATGTATGGTGACTCTAATATTACAGGTGTTACCGGTTATCAAGATAATGCTAGCTTCGGTGATGACTTAGTTCAACCTACTGTTCAAGGTACCCCGTTTGGTAATGTTGATCCTAGTTCTGCTTTTGGTAGAATTGCCGCTCGTTGTGGTGGAAGACTTAAACGTAAACGTTGTGGTGGTAAAGCTAGACGTTATGCTAACGGTGGTATGATTGAAGAAACATCTTCTAATACCGCAGAAGTTAATGGTCCTTCTCATGAACAAGGTGGTGTTCCTTATGGACCTAATGCGGAAGTAGAAGGCGGTGAAGCTCTTATGACTGATGCAGATAATGCTTATGTATTCTCTGATACTTTAAAGTATAATGGAACTACATTTGCTGATCTTGCTAAACCTCTTATGAAACATAAAGGTTATCTTGAAAGTTCTCTTCCGGTTAAATCTATGATGCTTGGTAGAATGCTTTCTCTAACTGACCGTAGTACTTATGCAATTGATCGTAATACTAATGGTCGTAATGCTGAGAAAGCTAATGCTGATCTTCAAAGAACTAATGCACAAATTGCTGCAATTCAAAATGAACTCGCACAACTCTATAATCTTCAAGAAAGTATGAAAGCTGAATCTGGTATGGAAGCTGAACCTATTGAAGCACGTTGTGGTGGTCGTATTAAACGTAAATGTGGCGGTAAAATTAAAAAATATTATGATGGTGGTCAAATTGTTGATATTCCTATTTCTACTTATGGTACTCAACGGAATAATAGCGGAAGTTATGCTACGGAACAAGAAGTAATTTTTACATCTAACGATAAAACTCAAATTCAAAATCCTTTAACTACTATTCAACAAGGTCTGCGTTGTGGTGGTAAAACTCGCAAATATGCTGGTGGTGGTTTTATAAGTCCGGGATTTGTTTCTGAGGTTGGTGGTAATCTTATTGGTGGTATAAGTCAACTTATTACTAATAAGAGTTTAATTGATCGTATGGAAAGTATGCGAGTTCCTGAGACTCCTCTTATGGATCGTGTAGAACTAGAAACTGATATAAACACTGACGCTGAAATTGGAGATATTAATAATACTGTTCGTAGTCTTGAAAAATATATTACAAGTAACAGTTCTAATTCTCAAGTTGCTCGTCAATCTATATTGCTTGCTAGAACTCAAGGTTCTCGTATGCGTAGTAGAGTTAAACAAGATGAACATAATAAAGAAGTTGAGCTTCGTAATCGTTCTCGTATGGTTAATGCTGAAATTGCTGCTAGAAATAGTCAAATTAGAGCTGAGAATGAAGCTAATAAGTTTAATCATCAAATGGAGATTGTTCAACGTAGAAGTCAACAAGGAGCTGCTATTGGCGATATGATTGCTAGTTTAGGACGCTCTATTGGTACTGCTTATCAATCTAAATTTGATATGGAGAACTTACAAACTGCTAATCTTATTAGTGTTCTTAAAGATGATAAATCTAGGGATTATATTTTCGATAATATGCCTAAAGATACTCTTATGCGAATGTTTGGAATTAGTAGTCTCAAAGATCTTAAAAAGATTCAAGGAGGTTCTACTGTTCCTAAACGTTCACTTCGTACTAAACGTTTAAACAGAATAGGTTCTGTTGTTCCTGATGCTGTTACTATGCCGGATTACTATTATAATTTTGCATAATGCTATACGTTTTATACATATTGACTTAAATCCTACACCCTCTATCGTTAATTCGGTAGAGGGTATTGTTGTTTATAATAACTTACATGATATGGCAGTTAGACTAAAATATGCTGATCTTACTTATGTCAAGCAACCTGACGCTAGACCTCTGAACTTGACGTCATTTAGAGAAGCTGGTGCAGCTATAACGGCTGCTGCTGATAATCTGCAAGAACGTGCTATTCGCAATGAAAACGCATATAATGAAATGGCTATTAAGATGTCTGAATATAATGCGATTCAAGGTGTAGATGAAGAAGCTCTTGCAGGTAAAATTAATGAAACTCAAGAACACATTAAAGCTAAAGTTGATGAAGATGGAGGTTGGTTCTTTGCTGATACAGCTGTTAGCGATGGTGCTCGTAAGTTTCTTACTGATGAAGGTGTTAAAACAATTCTAAGTAATAAAGCTCAATTTGATGCTCTTATGCAACAGAATGAAGCTAGTGATGCTCCTGAAGAATATAAAGCTGCAAATAGAGCTATGATTCTTGAGAAGTTTAATAAAGCTGGTGGTAGTCTTGGCGGTAATGGTAAACAATCAATTACTGCATTTGGTACTGCTCTTGGTAAAGGTCACGATCGTTCTGTATATCAAAAAGAGCTTCTTGAAATGATGAAAGCATGGAAAGCTGATAAGCGTTCTGTATTTAATGCTGAATTTATTAAAGATGCTACTGATTTGATGAATATTCCCGGTACATCTGAACAAGTACAAGCTACTGTTCAAAAGATTATTGCTGATAGAGGTGGTAATCTTTCCGGTGTTCTTACTCGTGATAGTACAATCGAGTCAGTAACAGAAGATGAAATTCGTGAAGTATTCACCGCTGTTCTCTCGGCTAAACCTGAATTTAGAACAGCTATGACTAAAGAAGCTGAAATTGATAAGTGGCTTAATAGTAAACAAGGTGGTACTAATAGTTCACTTGTAACTAATGCTCTTAAACAATATGTTGCTACTGACCCTAAGATGCAACAAAGTATGTTATCATCTTCTGATTTTACTAAGCTAACTAAAAAGCAACAAGCTATTGCTTTACAAGATCCTGCTGTTATTCAAAAATATATTGATCAAGGTATGGCAAATAGTATGAGTGCTTTGCAGCAACAACCTAATGAATCTGATGAAGTTTATCAAGCTCGTATGGGTGCTACTTATAATAAAATCTATACAGAACAAAATATAAGCTCATTACTGAATATGGCTAAGATTGGTGCTTATACTGCTGTTGAAAGTAAAACTGATGTTAAATGGTTTGATAATCTTCTTCTCGATTCTCTTAAAGCTAAAAGAGAGCAACTTGAAAAGATTAAAGGTCAAATGACTGAATCTATTGGTTTTACCAGAGCTAATCTTCCGGGTAATGCTATGATTGCTGTAGTAGATGCAAATATTAAAACTGCTACAGAAGCTTTAGATAATGCCAAGGCTACTATGGCTAAATATGAAGGTGCAGAAGATGATCAGTCTCGTTATCTCTATCAACAAGCTGAAAAATCTTACATTGATGCTCAAAACATTATTCAACAAAATAATGCTATTTATGATTCAATGTTTAGACAACTTGATGGTAATAATCCTGATCATAGTGAAGTTATTGAAGATACTAAAGCTGAACTTTTAAGTTATTACCGAGGAGATAATAAAAATGAACTTGCAGCTGCTATTAAAAGTCTTAAACGTCCAGAAGATATAATTAATACTTTCTTACGTTATGGCGAAGGTGCTGAATTAAAAGACTTTAGAGCTAGCTTATCTTATACTGGATTTATAGATAAAGGTAAAGTTGATAAAAGTAATCTTACTAGATACTTTTTAACTGCTGCAAATAATGTAGGTATTAAACCTCAAACAACACCTATTACTTTATTTACTCCTATCAGTAACAATAAAGCTGCATTCAGTGATGCTCTTGATGGTGTTGCTAGACTTCTTGAAGATAACGCTGGTATTTGGAATTTTGCTACTGCAAGTCTTGGTGATGATCCTGAGAATGCCAAGTTCTTAGAAAAGGTTATCGGTATGCCTTTGACTTCTAGCGAAGATTTTAAAGATATATTTAGTTCTCGTAAGAGTGGTTCTGGTAATAACGCTATATATCAAATGTCAGCTAGAAATCTATCTATTGGTTCTGATGCTACAGGTCGTTTATATTTAAAAGTTACTATACCTGCTCAAGGTGATAATCAAGTTCCTAGAGAAGCTATATTATATACTGATGATGATGGTGCTAATATGGCTCTTAGAGACGCTATGAGAAAAGGTGCTCAATGTTCATACAATCAAGCTATGACTAATCCTTATGATGCTTATCAAAGGCAAACTGCTAATGAAATTATGGCATTTAGTGGAAATATTGAACAGCTTGGTGCAGATCTTTCTCGTATTACTAATCCTCAAGAACGTTCTCTAAATAGATTTAATACTATTGGAGATCAAATGGTAAGTAATGTATCTCAAGCTCTTGATGTTATTACTAATGATACTAATATTGATCCTCGTGGTAACTATTATCCTATAACATCTGGTGATTTTAAATATAATATTACTAAGCATCCTAGTGGTACTTATAGTGTTAATGTTCAAAAATATAATCCAGCTTTGAATCGTTACGTTAATATTGAATACGCTAAAGGTTCTTTAAATTATTCTTTTGCTGACAATGTTTCTTTACGTAATAATTTGCCTGCATTAATATATAAACTTAATCACGGTAATGAACTTAAAGAGAACTTCATTCCTACTCAGTATCTTACTCCTCAGCAAAAGAGTGCTTATGATGTTTCTTATTGGTCTAATGATCCTCTTATGTTAAGATAATATGCCTAACGATAAAACGTATGAAGCAATACCTCTATTTGGAGAGGATGGCAAGATTCAATATAATGGTGAAGTTAAACCTATATTTGATCAAATAGGTTCTCAATCACCAGATAATCGTATGGATAATGACGAATATCTGAATCTTACTAAAAAGCATAACGGTAGCATAGGTATTACTCCTAATAACTATCGTAATTATGTAGAGAGTCGTGCGAGAAATCAATCTACTTGGAATCGTATTGGTAACTCTCTTGTTCAAACTGTTGGAGAAATAATTGGAGGTACAATAGAAAGTGCGGGTTCATTGCTCGCACTTCCTGCTAAACTTATTGGAAGTGATGAAGCTTATACTCGTAACTTCTTAGAACGAATTGGTAATTCTATTAATGAAGGTACTAGAGAAGCATTTCCTATTTATATGACTGAACAAGCTCAACATGGTAGTTTGTTAGATCGTATGGGTGGAGGTGGTTATTGGGCGTCTATGGTTCCCTCTATATTAGGTAGTGCTGCTAGTATAATGCTACCTGCTCGTGGTGCTTCTTTATTACTTGGAAAAGCCTTTAGAGGTGCTGTGAATCTCGGAAGTAAATCTAAATACGTTAAAGATGTATTTGGTATTGCTAATGAAATGCAGAAAGCAAAAGTTCTAAGTGGTGCTAGTAAAATCGCTGATGTTTATGGTTCTGCTGTAATTAGTAGAGTACTTGATTCTTCACGTGAAGCTTATGGTACTTATGAGCAAGAACGTGAATGGTTTCTTAATAATTATAAGAACTATGTTGAACGTGATGAGAATGGTAATGCCATTCTTAAAGCTCCGGGATTAGAAGAAGTTCCTTTAAACGATACTAATATTGAAAGTATTGCTGATAGATATGCAGATAATGCGGCTTCTAAAGGTTATTGGAGATCTATGTCTAATATAGCTTATGATGTAGTTGAGTGGATGAATATCTTAGGTACTGCTAAAACTCTTACTAAAGCTACTAGAGATAACATTCGTAAAGCTATGGCAACGGGTGATAAATTTGCTATAGTTCGTACATTAAATGCTATACCTAATGCTGATAGAAGTCAAATTCTTAGAGCTATTGGAGGTTTCGCTGGAGGTTCTCTTGCTGAAATGGCAGACGAAATGACTATGAGCATTGCGATGCAAGAAGGTACTCATGCAGCTCGTAAAGATTTTGGTTTGCTTTCTGATACTGATGCTCTTACTGATTTTAGCATGAGAGCTGGTAGTTATCTTAAAGATCCTGATATTTGGACTGAAGGTATTGGAGGTCTTTTAGGTGGTGCTGGTATGCAAGCTATAATGCCATTTATTGAAACTAAGATTAATAAACGTGGTATTGAAAGAGAGCATGAATATCTTAAAGGTATTGAACGAGCTACAGAAGCTATGCGTTCAGGTCTTGACGGTATTGTTGAATCTCTTGCAGAAGGTGATATAGTTGGTGCTAAACTAAAAGAACAAGAAGCTATTCTTAATCAAGTTGCAGCTAATAGTCTTGACGGTTCACTTGAGTTCTATAAAGAGATGCTTAGAAATATGAGTGCTTCTCTTAAAGAAATTCAATCTATTAAAGATAGAAGAGATAGAGGTGAAGCTATTAGTGCCGAAGAACAAATTGCACTTGATAAAGGTGAATCTCTACTAGCAAATGCTAATTACTTTGAACAGACTCTTAATAAGATTGAAGCTGTTGAAGATATTTATAATAAGCATTTCGATGCGGTCAATGGTACTACCGACAAAAATCTCTATGAATATCAACGCCGTATTGCTACTCTTGAAGCTCAGAAAAGACTTAATGAACTAGAACTCGAAGCTATTACAGCTAATCCTGCTGAATATCAAAAGCGGGCTGCTGAATCTAAAGAATATCTTAGTAATTATGTTGATTCTAAATATACAGATGATGCTATTCGTATAGCTAAGAAAGCCGATATAAACACTTATGCTGAAAACAATGCAACTCTCGAAGATGCTAAAGCTGCATTAAGTGTTTACGATAAAATGATTGCTAGTCTTAAGAAGCAAATTGCTGAACTTGAAAATGCAATCACTAATGCTCCTAAAGATGCTACTGCTGAGCAATTGCTAGGTCTTAAAATAGCTCTTAAAGGTGCTAATAGTAAACTCGAATCTTATAATAAAACTCTTAGTGATATTAGTAATATTCGAGATACAGCAACTAAAAACATTGAAACTCTTAATTTAAATAAAGATGATAAAGAGGCTGCTCAACAAGCTAGAACTCTTTTATCTAATCTTACTAATCCAGAAGAAGCTAAACGATTCTATGAAAATAGAAGAACTGCTATTAATGCTGAACTTGATTATTATCGTAATGGTAATGGATTTGAAGATATTAAAGATCAAATCAAATTATATGAAGATGAAATCAAAGCCTCTACTGATAAAGATCTAACTGATGAACTTAATACGTATCAAACTTCTGAAGCTTTACAAGCGGATGAATCAAAGTTCTCTGATTCAGACACAAGAAAAGCTGCATATAATGCCCGTCTTGCTAGACTACAAAGACAAGAATCTGACACTAAAGCCGCTAACGCTCGTAGAGAAGCTGCACTTAAAGCAGAACAAGAACGTCAAGCGAGACAACAAGAAGAACGTGATGCGCTTGCAACAGAAGAAAATTCAAATGCTGCACCGATAGGTAGTGGTACATTCGGTAGATCTTATAGAGAATTTGAAGGTATTAAACCTTTATCTAGTGAAGCTTCTAGTCTCTATGATGCTCTTATGTCTGAATCTCAAGTTACAGATTCACCTCTTGCTAACGTTATTGAGAATAGACGTAAAAGTAAATCTCTTACTTCTAAAGATGCAATGCTTCTTGAAGAAATTAAAGAGTTCAATGATGCTACTAATAGAGCTTTAGATAATTCATTTGATACTCTTACGACTACAAATCTTAAATGGATTGTTACTCGTATTGCTGCTAAATACTCTATATTTGATAATATATTTTTCGGTCGTAGATTCAATTGGATTGATGCTGTTACTAAAACGGAAGTTGAATATGCACCTAGTGTAAATAACGGTGATCTTAGTGCTGAACTTAATAGTTATTTGTGGCATCTTAGTCGTTATACTGCTCAGGTTCTTGAACAAAGTGGTAGACCTCTGCCTAGTTTCTTAGCTGATGTTCACTTTGGTTTAAGTGAGACTACAAAGAGTGATATTAATGCTCTTACTAACAAAATTATGCAGGAAGCTAAGAGTATGCAAACTAAATTTGATATTATCAATAATACTATAGAAGATAACTTAGGTCGTAAGAATCCTAAATATGCTTTGTATGTATCTATTGGTGGTGTTGAATATAGAGTGCTTAATACTCCGAATCCTCGTAAAGATGTTGGTATTGTTATTGAAGGTTTTGAGAATCAACTTAATCGTTACGTGCTTACTCCTGCTAATATGGCAACTCCTAACGATGATTATATTCTCATTGCTAGACAAACACAAAGCTCCGCTCCTGACCAGTCCTTGTCTCCTACCGGGGGCTACAAAGCTCAACAGAGTTCCACTGATGAAACTATTGCTCCTAAAACTGAGATTACAGAGACTGTTTCTAGTGCTAATGGTATTACTACTGAATTTGTAAGTGATGAAAGTTCTACTAATACCGATGATGCGCCAATCGAGTTTGTAACGGCTTCAAATCAGCCCCTTATAGACTTCAAAATTGAGGGCATTGATACTAAATCTATGCTCGAATTTTTAACGTCTCTAATGAGCCAAGAGGGGGTAAATTTGGCATTATTTGACACGGATTTGATAAACGCTTTAGTGCTGATTCCAAAGCTACTTAGAAACACTAAAGTTGGTAGTAAGTACGCTTCTGATGCTTATATTAAAGCTCTGATGAATAAATACTTTACAGACGCCAAACTTACCGGTGTTGAAACTAAGATTATTGAAACTGCTAAGAAAGTTGCCGCTGCTGTTAGTATTAACATTGATGAAGGTGGAAATTCAATTCGATTGAATACTGCTGAAAATTGTCGTAATGCTATCAATGCTCTTGATAATCTTAAAAGTTTATATAAAGATGAATCTAAATGGTTATCAGATATGCAATCTCTTACAGATGCTCTGAATACTGTTTATGAATCTGATCTTGTTGCTAAATTTGCACAAGTTCTTACTCAATCTACTGATTATAATTCTAATGAAATTGCAATACGTCTTGATGAAACTCTTCATAACAAATTTGCTATGATTGCTCAAGACTTAGGTGGTATCTTTGTTGATAATCTTAATCTCTTTGGTACACTTGTTGCTTTTATTAGTGATAGAAGTGGTTTTAGAATTAATAAGATTAACTATTATGATCTTGTTAATGGTATGCGTGAATATCGTGGTGATAACTACAAAGAACTCATACCTGAAATCATGTCTATTATGAATATTACTAATTATCTTCATAATGAATTTAAGAATAGACGTGATTACTATAGTGCTAGATTTGCAGTAACTAAAGATGCTACTTATAAAGAGCTTTATAATAATTATAGTTTCTTTTATGATCTTATAGATGTTGCTCCTACTAACGGTTTACCTTTAACAGAAGCTCAAGTTCTTGATTTTATTAATCGTACACCTGAGATTAAAGGTAGAACATATCATGAAGGTCTTGATATTAACTTTAGTCCTAACGGTGCTCCAGAGAATATCTTAGGTAATAGTACCGCTACTAACTTAGGTATCTATGAGTTACTCGATGGTATTAAAGAAGGTGATGAGGTTACTGTAGTTCAAACAGATTTAGAAGAGAATCCTAATAGAGCTTCTTATGATGTTGTAATGAATCGTAATGGTAAAGAGTATAAATTAGGTTCTATTCCTAAACTCGAAACTATTACAAATGGTATAGCATATACAGTTCAAGGTGCAAATGGCGTATATTATCCACGTAAATTTGCATTTACTGATGATATGGCTAAAACCTTTGCTGAATATCAAAGAGAGCTATTTAGATTCATGTATCATTACGATATTGCTTTTAATCCTCGTAATAATATATCTGCTAAAGATAGAGAGAACTCTGAACGTAATATTGATATTATCTTTGATCAATTTAGAAAAGATCGTTTTAAAAAGCTAATGGATACACTTAAAGAACTTGTGTATTCTAATCTTACTTCTAAACAAATTAAAGATATCATGGATAGTCAGACAATGATTGGAGTTGTTGATTCTGAATATACAGGTGATACTGACGGTGAAATTTCTATTGATAATGTAGCTCTTTCATTTAATCAAATATATCAAATTTGTACTGATTTATTTCCTGCTTCTAGAATTAATCATTCAAATATGGATAGTATTATGAATGCTACGGCTATTACGAAACATTTCAATGACGCTGTTAATCGTCATGAAATGATCTTCCGTAATAATCAAGCTATTCGTAATGATATTCGCTTTACAGGTTCTAATACTTTTAGAATAAGTCATATTAGTGCTGGTAGAATACTAATTAATGATGAAGCTCGCAATGAAGATCATGAAACTAAACATGGATTACCTATTATGCATCATCGTAATTCTTTATTAGATTCTATTAAGCCTACTAAAGATGTTCTTGATTCTAAAGGTAAACCTAGAGTTCAAATACTAACTATTGATGAGAATGGTGTTGGTAGAGATCCTAAAACTGGTGGTATTGTTCAGAATATAGATAAGTTTGCAACACCTCATGTAGCTGATACTTTTATTGGTAATAGACGTCATGAAGTTGTTGTTATACCTCAAACTGATTCACTTAATACTGTATTCCCTATATATCCTAATACTATTATGGGTTCTATCACTGATGAAACAGAAGAAGCTCGTATTAGTAAATTAGGTAAATATACAAAATATATTGGTGATGCTATTAAAGAAATTCTTGCTCTTAATACTGGTAATATAACCGAAGCTAGACTTGATATTTCTAATAGACTTCAAAATATTATTATATGTAATGAACGTAGTAGTGCTGTTCAGGATGATATTTATTTTCAATCTGGTAACAATGGTGACGGTAGTAAACGTTATGTAATGCTCAAAGCTGTTCTTGGTGATGGTAAAGATAAAGAAGCTTATCATAAGTTTATTCAAACTACTATTGATGGACGTGATGCTGTTATTCATTATACTTCTAGTAATAAGCTTGACGTTGCTAACTATAATGGTGCTTTAAATCATCCTAGTTATCCGCATACGGTTTATTACTTAGATACTCCTGCTGATGTTCAAAAGTTTAATAATAAACTTAATAGTATAATTCCTAATCTAGTTCGTCAATTCGGTCTTAAAGATGGAATTGCTGTAGCTAAAGATTCTACTGGTAGTTCTTATACTACTGGATATACAGATCCGGTTACAGGTGAACGTTATGAAGATATATATGACTATTATATGGCAACTAATGCTAGATATTCAGATGTAGCTTCAGTTAAAGATAGATATGGAAATGTTGTAAGTAATGTTACTATTGCCGGAAACGCTCCTATTAAGTTTTCTATTGCAACAAAAGCATTCGATACTGAAACTGATGTTCCTCAACGTTTTTATGATCCCGTTGAATTACTTAAAACAGTTCAAGATGCTGATCGCTATAAAGAAGATTGGTCTAGTATCTCTAAACTTGCTAATATACTTGAATATGAAGCTGGTATTAATCCAGTTTATATTAAGCATAATGTAAGTGAAGCTAAGATTAATATTGAAAGTGAAGGTTATACTGATCCTGTTAAGATTGCTGATGATGGTTTTTATCGTAATCAATTTAGGATTGATATTAACTACAATTATGATCATGCTAATCGTAAGGAACATCAAGGTTATTTAACTCGTACTCTAGCTCATGAGATGATTCATACTTATATTATGAAATTCTTTAATGCTACTCATCGAGATATTAATAACCCTGAATTACTTGCTAAACGCGAAGCTCTTATTGATTATAATAATAAAGAATGGCAAGAGTGGTTTGCTGATTTTAATCAAGCTATTATAAATACTCGTGCTGAACTTGCAGGTAAAACTGATTTAAATGATCGTGAGAGATTCTTAAAGGATATGCTTAGTGATAAAGGTATTGCTAATAGATTTATTGAAATTGTTAGTCAAGAAATCTCTAGTATATCTGAATCTATTGATACTAAACTTAAAGATCGTGTTAAAGGTGCTAAAAATGTTATCAATGGTAAAGATGCTATCTCTGAAATTGTAACGTATGCTTTAACTGATCCTCGTATATTTAGACTTCTTAATGAACTTCATTCTACTACTGAACGTGTTGAAGGTTCTGAAAATCTTGAAACTCCTACGTTTTGGGAGAAGTTTAAAAGAGTTCTTCTTAATATATTTGAGAAGATCTTTGGTTTCAAAGATACTGAAGTTAAAACTGATTCTCTTATGGAACGTTTTAATGATGTTCTTAATAGAATCTATAATAAAGACTTTAGAGATATGGAACCTGATGGTATCACTTATGGTATTCGGACGAACTCTCCAGTCCCCGGTAGAGAAGGAGCTGTGGAAGGGAGCGGAACGTTTGCTACATCTATTGTTGAATCTACGACTACAGAAGTTCAAAATGCTGTTAATACAGCTGCGAATGGTGATGCAAACGCTACTGCTGAATCTCCTACACAAACTACTCCTCGTCGTAGGGCTAGACTTGGTACTAGTTCCAATAGTAATATCAAAGCTGCACAAATTCTCGAAGCTGTAAAATATTTACATGATTCGGTTGATAGCTTGAATAAAAATAGTAACTTAGATGAAACTAATAAACGTATTTGTTAAACGTATAAAACTTCTACTATGGGTTTAGATTGTAATATTATCCCTCAGATTAAAGTTGGTGATAGCTATACTGATAGTAAGTGTTTTCAAGATCTATGGGATAGGGCAAAGAAGCTCTATCCTAATGATCCTGTTAAGGCACGTGCTATGGCTAAAGCTGATTATGAAGCTCTTAAATCTGTTTCTTTTACATCCGAGTATGGGGACTGGGTTTTGCTTCGTGCCGTCCAAAATGCAGGACTGACAGACGCTCAATTTGCCACTTTTCAGAGCGTCTATGGCAATAATATAGAACGCTTGACCAAAAGTATTACCGTACCATTAAACGAGCAGGGAGAGCCGGAAATAAAGTCATTTCATACTCATATACCTGCTAAGAAAGCACAAGTTCTGTATGATGACGGTTATCCTTTTATTGCTGATAGTGAGCAAATGTATTTAAATCGTATTTTTGCTGCTATCGCTTTTAGACTTGAACCTCAATTCAAGAATCTTACTTACAAAGATTTTAAGAATGGTGTTACAATTCGTTCTTTAATTGCTACTGTATTGCGTCAGTATGCTCAAAACGATAATCCTGATGTTGGTTATTTAGGATTTGCAGCTCAATATAATAATCGTCTTGATGAACTTGAAGCCGCTGGAGCAACTGATGAAGCTATAGATAATGATGCTCTTCTTACTAGTTATGAGAGTAAGATGAATAATCTTCTTAGACTTGCAGATCAACTTGATAATCTTGATGATCAAGGTATTTGGCAGAGTTTCATTAATTATTATAAAGCCGAATTTATGGCTGATATTAATGATTTTGATGTTGAAGACCACATGACTATGGGAGAAATCAATGGTGCTTCTATGACTGATGAGCAAAATATCAATAAATCTTGGAATAGGTCTCTTCAATTTAAAGTTGATCGTAAGAATACCGCTTCTTCTCGATTTAAACGTATGCTTACAGAAATGATTTATAATAATCAAAGTAATCTGTTTGCTACACTTGAAGATTCTCAATTTAATGGTACTGCTTCTTATTATAATAAATATGGTTTAGCAATGCCGTTTGATATTAATGTTCTTTGGAATTCTTTGATTGATGCTACTCGTTATGCAGCTAATAAAGAAGAGCTTATAAATAGTCTTAAAGTTACTTCTGAATCTGTTTATAATGGTCAGCTTCAACCTATTATTGATCAAATTGAGATTCTTCCAAATGATGATGCTAGTACTATTGAACGCAAAGAAATATTCTACAATATGTACATGGCATCTGTTGATATGGCTACAACTGTTGTTACTCAAAGTGAAACTATGAGTTACAATATGTCAGAAAATGATTATAATCTTGCTTATTCTGTTAAAGAGAGTAATCGTCAATCGTTTGCTACTACTAATATTTACAATCAATATCGTAGTATTCTTAGTAATAAATTTCAATATGTTGGTAGTCGTGCTGCTGTTCAGTATGATATCAATGCTATATATAAAACCGGTAAATCTATTACTGATAAAGTAAATACTTTACTGTATAAATCTAACAATGTTGGTATCAATTGGTCTCCTAATACTATATTTAATTATTTATCTATTAAATTTAGTGTTCCTTTTGATGTAATTAAAGCTTTATATCATGACGGAAATGATGATAATAAAGTTAATAAACTTGTATATCAAAAAATTGAGACTGAGCTTGTCAATATTGATGGTGTATTCGATAAGATTCTTAATCAAATTAAAGCTAATGTTACTGATAAGCAAAGTGAAAAAGCTAAAGATCGTCAATCACGTAGAATCAAAAGATTGTTTTATGAAGGCTTCAAAGCAGGAGATGAAATTGATTCTGTTGTGGATGATATGCGTGGTCGTATTAATATTCTTGCAACTGTAGGTGGTTGTGACCCAGCTATTAAAGTTGATTTGTCTTACATTAATGTTCAAGGTGAACAAGAATATACTCCTGAGTTCTATAATCATATTACATCAATGCTTCAAGGTATTGTTAATCGTATTGGTGAAGTTAATGTAGAACTCATGAAATATCGTTTCAATGATTTCTTAAAATCTAAAGGTACTAAATATCATCCTCTTATTTGGAATCTTGGTAATGGTATGGGTGGTGATGGTAAAGGTTTCTTTAATTTTAGAAAAGATGAAAATGGTAACGCTATACTTGATGAAAATGGTTATCGTATTCTTGATGCTGTAAATCCTGTTAATGTTGAAGCTGTTAAAGCTTTTCAATATGCTCGATTTAATGGTATGTCTAATCGTGATCAAGGTATTGGAACTCCTTATGTTGATATGCACGATTACATTTGGACACGTGATGTTATTCTTCGTCAATTCCAAGGTCGTTATTCATTACCTTCTGCTGATGCTTCTCGTATATATGAATTTGTAACTGGAAATACTCTTACTGAACCTAATGCTATTAAAAGAAGTCTTCCATTTAAACTTATAGATACCGACGGTACTTTCGTTAATTATCGAATAGCTCGTACTAATGATCTTGAATCTAATTATCTATTTCAACGTGTAAAAGATACTTTTCGTACTGAAATGGAAATGATGCTTGAAGCTAGACGTCTGTTATTTGATTATGATGCTAATACTCAAACTCTTTCTATTAAGAAAGAATATCTTAGACCAGAAAATGATGTTCGTCAAGAATTTAATTCTTTAGATTCAGATGAACGTAGTAGAATGATTAGTGATCATAATGGTGATGCAGAAGCTGCCTTTAGAGCTTTTTATGAAAGTCGTGCTTTTGATAAAGACATATTTGAAGGTCTTCAAGCTCCTATATTTTGGGATGGTAAAGCTCTTCTTAAAAATGGTAAGCCTACAGGTAATATCTTTAAATTTGGTAATCTTAATTTTAGATATACTGATGCTAACGGTAATACTACTGTAAGAAGTATTATAGATTATATCGAAGATGCTTTTAATGAGCTTCATCCTAATGCCGCAAGTTCATTCGGTAAATTCGAACCATTCATGATTTGTGGTGAAGATTTCAATACTGCTTACGGCGATGTTATTGATAATGCTTATATGCGAATGTTTGTTGATAGAATCAATAGTCATCTTCAAGATGCTTTTGATTATCTAGCTCCTGTTAGAGATAATATTCAATCGACTCTTACATATAAGAATCAACTTAAAGCTCTTAATGAAACGCTTCCTGAAGATTATAAAAATGATCGTTATTGGGGTTATGTTGTTTCTAATCTTCTTTGTAATCATTACGTAGCTGATATAGCTATTCAAGAGATATTCACTGGTTATACTTTTGAATTTAAGAATGCTCTTGATTGGGCTAAGCGTGCATCTCAAGGTGTAAGACCGGGTTCTACTACTCGTTCTAATACTACATATACACAGATTGTTGTATCTGATGTTAATCTTAAAGACAATATGTTACAGAAGATGCTCGAACCATTTGCAAATGATAAAGCAACTTCTGATGAACTTAATAGACGCTTTGGTTCTAAGACTATTACAACTGCCGATGCTTTCAATGTTATTACACAAGATGAGTGTATTAGACGTTTCAAAGCTATGGGTGATTATGATAGTTTTACTTTACCTTCTGGTAGAACTTTAGCTGATATTGTTGCTGATGAGGATACACCTATTAGTCCTAGTGATTATGCACGTATTGTTGAACAGTTAAAGTATTACTTCTATAAACGTGGTAAGTCTACGCTTAATAATAGATTTAATACTGATATTGTGTTTTCACATCAAGATAAGAATAGTACTCTTGTTATATTTAAACGTATGTACAAAGGTACTGGTTATGAAACTCTTTATGATTGGATGAAACAAGAAGGTATTGATTCTATTAACTTTGAATCTGGTCATAAAGTTGGTGGTATGCCTAAAGTTCAACTCTTTGATATATCTAGAGATATTGCAGTTGATTCTAAAGGTTTCCCTATTTTAGATGCAAATGGTAAATACACTTATACTAATGGTACAAAAGCTACTCTTAATATTCAGTATAATGAAGCTACCAAACGTCTTGAATTAAAAGGTTATCCTAAAGGTGTTGAAGATTTTAAACACACTCTTAGTCATAGTAACCTCTATATTCAACAACAAGTTCCTTCGCATCTTATGGATGAAGAGAATAAGATTGGTACTCAGCTTCAAAAGCGTATTCTTGATAACCTTGTATTTAATGGAGATTATACTATAGGTAGTACTGTTCGTAAAGGTAAAACTGGAGATTATTCTTATGATGGTTCAGGAGCTTTTGAGTATTATCAGATGTTACTTTCTGCTAATGCAAATGATGAGATGTATCGTTTGTTGGCTGATTGGGGTGCTATTACTAATGACGGTAATATTAAATATACTTCAATTGAAACTAACGGTGGTCTCAGAAATGTTATCGGTGTTGATCTTGATTTAGTTTTTGCAGATCTTCGTAGATATTTTAATGAAACTGAAATTGATAGAAATTTCATAAAAGCTACTGTTGTTGTTAATGGTAAACCTTTTATACCTTTTTATCATCCTACGATTAAGAGTCGTATTGAATCAGTTCTATTAGCTCGTATTACACGTCGGGTTACTAATCTTAAACTTAAAGGTGCTCACGTTACTATTCAACCTGATACTTTCTTACAACCCGCTGCTGTTACGTTGGACAAAAAAGGGATTGTTAAAGGGACCCAAGCTAATGTTCAACGTATGTATCTTGAAGGTCAAATTAAGTTCTCTGATGATTATTGGCAATCTCGGGCTGAACTTAATGAAGATGGCACGATTAAAAGAGATGCTAACGGTACGCCTATAATTAAGAAAAATGCTGACTTTAAACTTCAAAGTGAATATTGGGAAACTAAAGCTGATGGTACTAAAGTCTTTCATCCTGCTGAGATTATACTTAATAATTGGGATTCTCGATTTAAATTAGATGCTAATGGTAATCTTGATTTGAATAGTGTTCCAGAGAATCTTAGAACGATGTTTGGTATTCGTATTCCTACTGAGGGTCATCAATCTATGTTCGTTGCTAAAGTTGTAGGAGTTCTGAATAATGGTGCTAGTCAAGCTATAGTTCCTGAACATCTTGTTACTCGTACTGGTTGGGACTACGATATTGATAGTATTTACTTATCTATGAAAGAATTTGACGTTATTGATGGACAATATGTTGAATATACTAAAAATGATAGTGATACTTATAAACGTCAATCTTTGGAATATGTTTCTGATGTTTACTTCGGTAAGGTTAAAGATAGACTTAAAAACGCATATCTGAAAGAAAAGATTCCATTGGTTAATGAACTTGCAGATATTAATGCTAAAATCAATGCACAAGCTAGTATTGACGATTCTGTTATAAGACGCTTAAAGCAAGAATATAAAAATCTACAGCAACAACGCTTCTATTCAAAGAACGTATCCGAGCGTAATGCACTTGCTAAAGCTATGGAATTGAAGTCTGCCGAGATTGAAGCTTATAATGCTGCAAATATGAATCCGGCTATATCTGATACAGAACTTAAAGCATTATATGATACTAAAGCTGATATTTATTCTAAACTTAAAAAAGCTAAGAGTGATTATGATGCTAAATACGAGAAATTCATTAAAGAAACTGTTACTCCAAAATGGAATAGTCTTAATGAATATCGTCGTATGCCTAGAGCTGCTAAAGATAATGCTATAATTGATACTTGGATTGGTATTCATTCTGATATTAAAAACACTCTTAATAAAGAGAAGCCTAATGAATTTGATCATAGTAAAGCTGCTGCTGCTTATATAAATAGAATTGCTGGTTATGATAACTCTATGATGAATCAGCATTTCCTTATTGATCAAATTAAGATTCGTAATATTAATAATAATATTGCAGTTCTTAAAGGTCAATCTATTGCTGCGGATAATGCTCTATCTATAATGGGATTTACACAGACTATGCTGTCTGATGAATTTGCTATTCCTGTTAGACTTAATTTTAGTGATATTAAAGGTTATAGTGAAGATATTCCTAATAAAGCTGAATGGGCTAAAAAGCAAATTCTTAAATGCTTTAAAGATGAAAGATTATCTAATGGTGAGCATAGTGTTCAAGTAGATGTAGCTTCTAATAGTATTACAGTTTGGTGTCGTTCTCTTTATAATAATGATTATGGTACTTGGACTGATATAAATGATGAACCTATATCTGCACAACGTTCTGAATTAACATCTCATATTCTCGATGCTGTTAAAGATAATCTTTGGTTTAATATGAACACATATACTATTGGTAATACCGCTTTACTTGCTTCATTCCCTATAAGTTGGAATGCTAATCTCAATGCTGGCAATGCTAAAGTTGAAGGTACTAATAGATATATTTATTCTGCTCTTATTGAATCTCAGCAAATCATTACTGATTTTGTTACGAATATTTCAATTAAGTCTATTGAAAACTCTAATAACTTTACTAATGTTAGTTTCCATAATGTACGCAGTGATTATATGATTGACGCTGTTGCTACTATGAGTAAACTTCTTGCTGATAAAGGTAATAGTCTTAAAGCTTTTGCTAAGAGTTATTTTGAAACTACACAAGATAATGTAGGTCTTAAAGATGTTATTACTAAACTTAGTAAATATCTTGCACAAGAAGATCTTAGTAATATGGCGATTGCGAAAGCTCACGAACATGGTCATACAATAAACATGAAACAAATTCATGCTATGGCTAGATTTATTGAAGCTCTTGCAAATGAAGTTGGTGTTACTGCATACGAAGTAGATAGTAAGATTCAGAATAAAGCTAAAACTATTACTGAACTTGATTCTCTATTTAAAGAAGGTCAAAACTATAAACATACAGTTGAAGATTTTGAAGCTTATGCTAATTATCTTAATCGACAACTTGAAGTTTTAGATTACTATATGTACGTTGATAAAGCTGTAAATGCTATGAAACGTGCACAAGGATGTCTTATTACTGAAAAGAAAGGTGCTGGTCCTAAAACTTCTGAAAGTAATAAACTCTTTGAATCTATTGCAATGCTTGAGCATAATGTTAATACTCTTATTCAGAATGCTAAAGATGCAGGTATTCCTGAGAATATGCGCAATGAATTACTCTATAAATACTATAGTGTAAATGCAATTACTGATAAAGGTGAAGTCATTGATAATTGGTTGCTTAAAGCTAATGATTATCTTCTTGAAAATAAGGATTCTGATGGTAAAGTAATTCAGCTTGATAAACCTAAATCCCCTTTTAGAATTGGTGATAAATCAATGATTGAAGCTATATTTCCGTCAGTTGTTAATACTAATTGGGAAATTGAAGATAGTGCTTATCCTATTCTTCAACAGCAATTGTATTCTACTAATGAGATTTCTGTTAATATGTTTCATGATCTCTTTATTAGTGAGAATCCTGCTTTTAAAGATAAGATCAATTATTGTATGGCTAAGCTTAAACAGATTAATAATCCTGAACTTAGAGAAGCTCTTGTTAATTATGCTATTATTGATAAAGTTAGACAAATGCCTTTCTTTAATGATGACAGTAAAAGTCCGGAAACACTTCTTGCTGAACGTGCTAAGTTATTAGGATGTGTTAATATTGTTAAAGACGAACAAACTAATGAATTTAAATTCAAAGGTGCTGTTGATTTAGCTCTTACTAATGTCAATCTTAAAAATTGGTACAATGAACTTGAAAGTAGAAATTATACTCATGATGAAAAAATAGCTATGTTTAAAGAATTACCTGTTGGTATTCAATTAGCTATGGTTAAGAATACACTTACTGATGGTAGATATGTTGCTGTAAATGGTCAATATGTTACTAAAGGTAATCTTAGACTTAATCCTAATCATATTCTTTCATTGCTTTCTCCTAATACTATGGAGAGTACTATTGTAAGAACTGGATATATTTCTATTTCAACTAAGGAAAGTGATGATGTTGATTTCACTAGAGATACATTCTTTCAGCTTATTAATAGTCCTGATGAGTATTGTCGTATTCTTGGTGAAAACTTAGTTAAATACGCATTTTGGGTTAATAAACTTGATTTTGGTCGTAATCTTTCTAAGTATATTCCTATTGACCTTTATGGTAAGTTCAAAACTAAAGATGGTAATTATGTAAGTGCTTATAAGACTTCATGGGGAGATCAATTTGATTCTCTTAATTTTGAATCTATTGACGGTACTAGTGATAGAGATATTAGATTAGCTATGAGAGAACAAGGTATTACTGATGGTGGTAGTAACTTCCGTTCAGAAAATGCTGCTCTTTATAACTATGCTGAAGCTCTTTATGCTAGTCAAGCGAATAAAGATAATATTCTTCTTAGAACTAACGAAGAACTTGATGTTTTCATCGAAGCTTTTGTTCGTGCTAATTCAGAGAATACTCGTATCGTTAAATATATGAAACCTGAATATGTTTATGATACTAATGGTAAAAAGAGTAAAGTTAAAGATCAAACTCCAACTTTTACTAAGATTACTAAGAGTAATTTCTCTAGAGCTGTATTTGATCTTAAAGGTGCAGTAGCTAATGAATGGCATAAAGATGTTGATCTTGAAACTCGTAAGTATATAGAAGATGCTCTTAATAGTGTTATTAAAAATGCTATTGGTATTAAACATAATGATATTTGGAACATCGTTGGTCAAATGATCTTTGAACCTACTAGATATGTAAATAATTCTAGTTATGCTGATGATATATATCTTAAGACTCGTGAAAAGGTAATTGATAAAGAACTTACTGGTCTTAAAAAGACTTACAAAGCTCAATTACCTGAGGGTATGCTTTATAAACGTTTTGATATTAATGATTGTACGTTCTATTATCCTATTAATAAAACGTTTAAATCTGAATATCTTACTACAGCTAATGATTATTATAAATATAATATTGAAGCCCAAGAAATATACGAGAAACTTGCTACTATTTTGAGTAAGTTCTATCGTAGATTTAATTCATCTGTTACTAATGTAGAAACTCATAACAGTCTTACATCAGCTATAGACGCTGCTACAAGTAACGCTGATTATACAATTTATATTGGTAATGAATCTGATACATATAGAGGTCTTATTGATACTTCTGCTATTACTACTATCCCATTGCAGGCAGCTATCAATGACACTTTCGATACCGATACACTGCCCTCGGAAATCCAAAATTTGGCACTTGTCGGCAACGGAGAGACGCTTTCTCAATTGAAACGACTAACAATACAAGGACAACTTTTTAAGGGCTTAGACAGGCTTATTCAAAGGCTAAATCCAACTAACGTTAGTGCAATTCAAGCTGATGGTATCAATGATATTATAGTTGATTACATTGGTATTAAAAAAGATCTTAATACTACTGTTCACACTATTAATAACTCAACTCCTAAGTTCTCTAAAGTCTTAGATACAGAATTCATAGCTGATGATAATACTGGAATTAGTATGTCAAACCTTGAATTTATTAATACTCTTTATGAAGTTGAAAAGACTGCTATCGGTAATACTAAACTTCTTAGAGATGAAATGAATCTCATGGGTGAACTCAATACTAATCTTGATAAGCTTGATGCTAAAGCTCAAAGTGAAATTGCTAGACTTGGTAGAGATATGAATAGTCTTCCTAATTATGTTGAAACATTCAAGTATAATGCTAATATACTAGAGAATGTTAAAGATATGATTAAAGCTATTCAAATGCCAATGGATACTGATACTATATTTAAGCTTTGGACTAGAGGTACTGTTGCTGATCGTAAACAATGGGTTACTGATCTGAATAAACTCAGTAGTCTTATAAAGTCTCAAGCTTATATTGAAGATCTAAATCCTATTGACGAAGCTAGTTTTGAAAATGCTTCTCAAAATACTAAAGATAGTGTTGCAGAATTTAATGAAGCTCTTCTTAATCTTAAAGGTTTATATGCTGAGATTATGCCTCTTAAACATAAAGTTGTTGATGCTTCTAAGATTTACTTTGGTTTCTTAATCAATCAAAGAAGTCATAATCCGGCTTTCAATACTAAGTTTAAGTATATTCAAGATAAGCTTGTTGAAAACGGTTTTAATGCTGATGAAATTGGCGTTTATACTATAAATGAAAGAGATATTCAAGAGAATATTCGTCGTATGCTCGGTGATAATCTTGATTTATCTACTGTTATTAAATGGTTAGATTCTGCTGCTCAAAGTGGTATTCCAATTATTGATACAGTTCTTTCTCAATATGAGTTCCATACTCTTAATGCTACTGAATTTGCTTTCAATAATAATAAGCGTACATTCGCATTATTTAAGAAGTATGATAGATTCTATAAAGAAAAGTCTAATGGTAAACCTGATATGACTTTTTCTCAATCTCGTTCTAATGACTTTAGAGCTAGATTTATCAATGAAGCTAATTGTCAACTTGCTACACCATTTGATATGACTAAAGCTAATTATGATTATCAAATTGGTAAAGCTCGTGAATACGATGATTATATTAAGAGAAGATCTGAGTTAGAACCTTTGTTAGAATCTGATGATTTTGCTACAGTTAAGAAAGCTCAAGATGCTCTTGCTAAACTTGAGAAAGAACATAAGAAAAGAGTTCGTGCTGTAGGTAAAACTATATACTCTACTATGAATGTTTCAATGCCTGCCAAGATTATTAAAGGTAGACTTGAACTTGATCTTGAAGATATATATAATAATCCTAAGAAGTATTTTCCTAATCTTAGTGCCGAAGAAGCATACTATTATACTAAGCTAATTGAACGTGTCTATAAATCTAAGATTCGTAAGAAATTTGCTGAAGCTAATAATATTAAACTTAGTGTTAGAGGTCAAACTACTAATCGAGTTCTTCTTCAAGTTCAAACTGCGAAAGCTGATTATAGAGACGCTAAGTTTAGTAAACTTACTCATTCTGATATTGATATGATGGTTGAAATGCAAGAACTATTTGCAGAGCTTAATGATGTTGCAATGCCTAACACTGTTAGATCTGCTAGTTTCTTCCCGACTTTCATATCTGCTAATCATGTGAATGCTCTTAAACAACTTGGTGGTTATCATGAGTTGCAAGAAGATGATTATAAAAATACACTTAGTGGAGAAACTCAATACTATCTTAAAGCTACTGCACTTAATCGTCCAGAAGTTATAGGTCGTATTAAGTATGATCTCTACGCTATTACAAATAAAGAAGCTTATGATGCTCTAATTGAAAAAGCTAATAAAATAGCTAAACATAGAGGCTATTATAAACCTATTACTTCTATTGCAGATATTATCGAATATAATAAAGAGTTATCTGATAAACAATTAGGTGATGTTAGAGATCGTATGAACTTTGACCCTATGAATGTTACTCTTAATTATATTAATCAGCTTAAACGTATTAAAGTTAATCGTGACTTTGAGCCTGAACTTAATCTTCTGCAAACTATTCTTGCTATGCCTGAGTTCCAAGCTCGTGAATATGGTGTTAAGAATAAGAATGTTATTAATAAGATTCTATCTCTTTATACTCATAAAACTGAAGTTGTTTCTCGTAAAGGTAAAGAAACAGAAGCTTTTGATAGATTTAAGAAATTCTATGATGCTTTTGAAGGTAAGAATCGTATTAATACATTAACTGATCAACTTCTTAATATACTTCATACAGTTAATAGTAAATCTCTTATGTGGATGAACTTAACTGCTGCTTTAAAGAATATTGGTACAGGTCATATCAATATTGTAAGCGAAGCAACTGGTGGTGAATTTACTACTAAAGCTACACTTCTTAAAGCTCATGAAATGTATATTAAAGCTCTCCCATCATTATGGGCATCACTTGGTGAATATACTTGTAATAATCTTGATGCAGCTTTAATGAAGTTAGCTGGTAATATTTTTGAAGATCATATTGAAGCTGGAGTAGATACTAAGACTAATATTGTTTCTCTTGGTATGTCTAAATGGGATAATGTGATGTTTGCTCCTAATACTATTGGTGAGCATTATTTGCAATTCGCTACTTTCTTGTCAGCTATGCAAACTCATCGCATTGTTGCAGGTACTATTATGAATTATGATCAATTCGTATTCTCACTTAGAGAACGTCTCTTTAGAAATATGGTTGATGATGAAACTTATACTAAGTATAAAGCATATAAAGATAAACAAGAATCTGTTAAAGGCAATAACGTTGAATTTATAGATTATCTTTCTCGATTTATTGCTTATCGTGCTAATAACTTTACTAACGAATGGAAATCTAATTACGCTAAGGCTTATAAAGAAGGTCTTAAGAATGCTAGAGTTGAGTTTGAAAAGAATCAAGTTATATATGATGCTTTTGAACTTAAAGATGGTATCGCTTCAATTAAAGCTGAAAGTAATATAACTCTTGAAGATTTTGCTAAGTTCTTAGGTAAAGTTAAAGGTGTTAATCATAGTTTGCATGGTATTTACAATACTTTCGATAAATCTATGTTATCTGGTAAGATGTGGGGAGAGGTGATACTTCAATTCCGTAAATGGCTTCGTCCTAATTTCATTCGTTATTGGGGTAAACGCTTTGGTAAAACTATATATGATGAACGTCTTGAATCTTATAGAAGTGGTGCTTACATGGATATGATAAATTTTCTATTATCTAATGGCAAAAGTGCTTATAGAGAAACTATTGATAAAGCTATAGAAAATGACGAAGACATTGATTTTGCTACTAAAGCTAAAGCTATATTCAATGGGTTCTGCGGTTTATTATATTGGTTCAAAGATATAAACTTTAGATATAATACTCTACCTCAAGCTCAAAAGGCTAATATAAAAAGAGCCATGTTTAATTTTACAACTCTTGTTGGTTTATCTCTTGTAGCTGCTAGTCTATATGCTGCAAAAGATGATGACGATGAACTTGATGAAAATCGATTCTTTGCTCTTGCTTGTTATACTATTTATGGTGTTCAAACTGAACTTTATGAAACTTCACCTTGGGGTCTTTATTCATTCTATAAACGTACTATGGAGGCACCTATACCTTTTGAAACAAGTATGTCTAATGTTCTTAATCTTGCTTATTGGACACTTATTGCTCCAATGATTGTAGATGATGAAGAAATGCTTTATGATAGAGGTACATATAAAGATGAAGATAAACGTTGGATTGCATTTAAGAAAACTATTCCGTTATTCAATCAATACAACAAGATGTTCTATTTACCAAAGAACAATACATACTATATGCAACAGAACCCAATATTACAAATGATAGTTGAACTAAATAAGTAAGGACTTCTGTTGGACTTAAAAAAAATGAGAGAGGGCTTTCAGATAATACTGTCAGTCCTCTCTCTTCTTGTATCTATACTACTCATACTCCTGCTCGTGTCATTGCGAACGCTCCGCCCCGTTCCACATTTTATCCCTCTACCGGGGTCTGCAATGCTCCACAATGCCATTTTTGCCACCTGCGGGCTTCATATATTGATTATCTATTGGCAGACGATAATTAGTTCATATCACAAAAGAAAGTGTCTCTATGAGCCTCTATTGAAGTCGTTTTAACCATACGGCTATGATGATTTATATTAACATTAATACGACTAGCATTAGAAACGCTAAGAGTAGCTTTCCAAACCCCAGTAGGGAACATGGTGTGGTCAGGAGCGGAACTAAGCATAGCACTTGTAACAGCACTATGCTTAGAAGTATTAATAATAGTATCCCTCACTTTCACCACATTCACTCAGTCCACCAAAGCTAACTTTATTTACATTAACAATGAAAGGTAGAATCTTCTTAATTTGAGTAGAAGTAACAACAAAACTATTGTTAGTACCCGGATGTCTCATAACATACTTAATACTACCAATATAAAGATTAGGTGATAGACGCTTATATTTTTGCTTTTCAGAAGCGGTCATAGTAGCGAATCTATACACCTTATGCAAAACAGACCAATTACCAGTAAATTCTTGAATAAGAGTTCCATTTGCATCACGAGTAATCACATTTCCATCAACTTCAATATAACACGTATGTGTTTTAGTTTCTTCCATTATGCAGCTCTTAGTGCCGTTAAGGCAAGATCATAAGCCTTTTGATTTAGCTTATAAGCACCTTTTTTAGTAAGAGCTTCAAAGCGATCTTCAGAAGACTTATAATCAACAACATTATTCAGATAACAACTCACACCATTATAAAGCCAAAGCACAGTACCACGATGTAACTCTTGACCAACACCATTCTCGATAGTATCAAGAACCGCTTTAACTTTATTTTGAGTCTTAGTAGAA
>OLFW01000071.1_pt1 | contig 98205 bp, 105 predicted proteins | sample 1605351 | NCBI WGS metagenome assembly OLFW01 (sample SAMEA3888918, study PRJEB22519) | human gut metagenome | biome: human gut; feature: human-associated habitat; material: faeces | place: Denmark | collected 2010 | reverse complement strand
TCCATTTTCTTTCTTTTTTTTTTCTTTTTTTTTTCTTTCTTTTTTTTTTTAACCGGCAGTCTTTAAACACTGTATCTTCAAACCCAAGCTTACCAATGTAGCTTATGAGGTAAAGTTTAATTTCTACAAGTTTCATATTCCTTCTCTATATTTCTTACATAAGTAGAGTAAGGCAAGGGCATATGCCTTATTGTAATTACCCTTGCTTGCCTCTTCCATTATCCTATCCTCAAGATTCATGTGCTAAGCATTGCTACTATTCCATTCTGACATCTGTTAGCTTCCTCCCATGCTGACTCCAAGTCCTCAAATACCAATACATCACATGTATCAGGGTCTCTTACAAGTTCAATGCTTCCATTAAAATCCTCTATCACTACTGCTCTCATATTTGCTTAAGTTTAGTGCGGTCTTCACAATCTTCACACCAACAATCATTACTCTCAAGAGTGTCTATAATCTGCCCAGTATTAGGGTTTATCCATGCTTGCACTTGAACATTGGTACCACCACATTCACTACAACAATACTTTGACATACTCAATTATCTGCTATACCTTTTCTCACACTACTCTTCTATCACCTCAAAATCATCAACATCCCAGCCTTCAAGGTCATTGCGTTGGTCATTATTGAACTCTCCCTTTACATATTTGTAGGCATCTTGTGGAAGTGTAATTTGCTCTTCTACTGCCCTTTTAAGGTCACATTTAGAGTAGTCTATATCCTCAAAATACTCACCATCTTCATCCTTTCCAGAGTCAGTAATCTCATAGTCAGATACCTTAATCTTTACAGTTTTACTAAGGGTGACACTTACTGTGACCTCAATTTCCCTTTCAGGATTATCAACCTGATTCCAGGGTGCATCTTTAGTATCTGCACCCATAGGATAATTATAATTGTCCATTATTCTTTTTTTCTTTCTTTTAATGTCTGTTATCAAGTTATTCTCTTTAATCAGTCTACGAGCAATTACACATTCAAGATTCTTAGGTATGCTGATATGCCTTCCCTTATCATTCACATAGATAGCATGGCCTCCATTATGTCTGTCATAATAGAAACCATTAAATTCCACTATCTTTATGAACTCTCTTGATGTATATTGTCTCATACTACACTTTCAGAATGTCTTTATACTTCTCATAAGTCTTCCTTATAACCTCTTCCCCTATTGGATTAGGTCTCTTTGAGTCTCTCTCTATACAGTCTTGAAGAGATATAAAGAAGTCTTTGAACTCAAGGTCATACTTTGGTCTAACCACAGCAGGTACTATTCCTTTAGGATTGTTCCAATCATCAAGCACTCTATTATAGTACTCTAATTCCTTGGGATTGAGATTCATATTATCAATAACAATATCAAAACCATAGGACATAGCTTCCCATAGGAATAGACCTTTTAGGTCTTTTATAAGACCTTCTCTACTGGGAACCCAATACTTACCTAACATATTTCTGATGTCATCATTGTTGAATCTTACTCTATGTTCAGGGTCTTCAAGTACCCATTGTTTAGCCCAAGTAGTCTTACCACTACCTTGTATTCCTCTGCATAAAATTATTTTAGCCATATTATAAAACTCCTTTAATCTTTAATAAAGCTCTCATTCTGTTCCAATCTACATAAGGTCTGGATAATGCACCATCTTCACCATATTTTAATGGTGTTCCAAGTGCAGCATCATCTATATAGATATTAGCAAATATCTTAGGAGATGATGTCCATTCCTTTTGTTTAGGATTCTCATTTATTCCCCATAAAGGTATTCCATTCTCTTTGAACCAGTTAATAGCATCCTGTAAAGTATCATTAGATACAACTTCTCCACTAAGAGTTTTACCCTGATTATTCTCATCAGGATGACTTCTCATAGTATAAAGAATAATCTTATGACCTTTCTCTATTAACTTCTTCAAGACAGGAACTGCTCCTATATCCTTACCTACTTTAGGAAACTCATGTGTAACACAAGTCCCATCAAAATCCACTGCTATTATCATATCTCCACATTTTTATAGTCAAACCCTAATTGTCCAACCCAACTCTTTGCTACTATAGCAGAATTAGATGAATAAAAGTGAATAGCTTCTTTAGGGTCATCAGTAACCCAGTAACACATTAATCCTGTTACTGGGTGAAACAGTTCATCTACTGTTTCAAGACCATAGTCTTTAAGATACTTACCCTCTTTATTCTGTAGTACTTTAACTATCATTCACCTGACTTTTTATCCATCCACATTACAGTCATTATAGCATAGTTTGCCATGTCAAGAAGAGTATCTTTAATAGACTCATCTTTAACCTGAGCTTCTTTCTTAGTGAGAGATTCAATTCTATTCATCTTGTCTCCCAATCTAACTACAGAAGCTACAAGACCAAACTTATCAAGAGACTGCTCAAAGCTATTACCATAGTCATGATTCTTGGCTGCATAAGTCTTAGCCATGTTACTGGTAATCTCAGTGAACTTCTCCACACTTTCAGCCAGTTTAGGTCTACTGCCTAACATTCTGATTCCTTCCTTTACCCCTCTTAAGAGAGAAAGGCCAATTTCTGTCCTACCAGAATCTTCATATGCAGTAATAGCTGCATTCAACCTGTCAATGAGGCTCTGATATTCCTTGTTTATTGTTACTTCCATTTCTTCACTTTATTAATTACTTAAATCTCAATGAACCCAACATGATGCAATCTCAGGTACAGCTTTGATAGTTACCTTCTTGCAAAAGATAGATGCTGCATACTCCATACATTCACTTAACTTCTTGGCTTCCTGTTCAGCTATCTCTTCAGGAGGCTCAATTAGATACTCATCATGTACATCATTAGGAATGAGGACTTTGAATATAAGACCATCATTAACCAAATGATTAAAGTATCTAATACCTGCTATCTTAGTCATTGCAGCAGCAGTACCTTGAGAAGGATAGTTACATGACTGATTATCAGAAGCACTCTTTCTCTTCCATAAGTGCTTCATCACTGACACATATACAGTCTCCCTGTTAATGTCAATAAACTTCTCCTCTACCTTACCTGCTTTTTTAACCTTATATGAATACCTAACAGCTATTTCTTCAATAGGAACACCTTGGGCAAACTTCTTTGCAATTTCTTGCATGACAGATGGTGGAATCTCAGATATTACTCTGCCACTATCTCTTGCAGCTTTGTATATATCCCAGAAATCTTCCATACCATTCTTTCTCCTTTCAATACCTTTCAGTATAGGATAGTCATAGATATATGCCCTTAATCCGGTTATCTTTGAGATTAGGATATAGCCTCTATTCCACATATCTCTCTTCTGTACCTTGAAATAGCCTGCTATACCATTAAATCTCTTGAAATAGTTGTTATAAATCTCAGTTGCAAAGTCCACAGGAATATTACAATTAGTTGCCATTGTAGGAGCTTGACCATTATAATTGAAACAGAACCTTGCCTTCTTAGCCAAATCTCTAAGGTCTTTTCTTACCTTCTTGACATCCTTCTCTGCAACCCCATCAAGGTCTTTAGGGAAACACATCTTGGCTACAAAGGAGTGTCCATCTCTTTGATTAGGGTCATTGTAGAATGCAATCCATTCCCTATCATTGGATAGTTCAGTGAACACATGTCCTTCTTGGTCCCCATAATCACAGTCTACCAGCAAGTGACCCTCTTCAGGTACAAATGCTGCTCTTGTTTCTTCTGTAGCTGGAAGCTGCTGAACATTGACACTCTTATCATTTGCTTGTGTAGAAGTGTCCTTGTTTTCATCTTCCTCCTCTGCAATATCATCATCTTTAGTCTTACCTCCTTTACCTTTTCCTCCTGAGCCACAACTCAATCTACCAGTATCCATCATTTGATTGAATGTTGGGTGGATTCTTTGTGTAACAGGATTAATGGCATCAAGGAAGTTTTGACCAAAAGATGTTACTACCTTGAAAGCTGCTGAATATTCCAAGTATAAAGGAACAATACTACTCTTACTTGCCTGCAATTCTATAAACTTAGACTCCACAGACTTTTTCATCTTGCCTGTTTTCTTGTCTTTAACCAATAGGTCAAATCCAAGTTCTTCAAACAATCTGATTACCTGCTTGGAACTATTCCAGTTAATAATACATTGAGGTCCAGTATCAAACTCAGAGAATAATGAAGGTTGTGGTATTACCACATACACATTATCTGCAAGTTTGGCTGGCTTACCTTTCTTGTGAGTATCATAGTTTCTTGCAATGAGGGAAGGGTCATCCTTTTTCATTACATAATCTACTACCCAATCATTAAGTTTCTGCTCAGCAATCCTTAACCTCTCTGCATCTTTAGCCATCTTAGCCTTCCACTTAACAGGGTCAAGTTTAATGCCACAATATTCAATATATGCAAGGACTCTTACAAACTCATTCTCAATATCAAGTGCCACTTTTTGACCTCTTGCATTGATAGTAATAAGCTGCAAGTTCATAATATCCTCAAGATGCACAACATCATTTGCTGCATAAACTATAACCTCTTCTGTCATACCTGCATGTATCTGTCCTCTGACAGTCTTGTCAAGATAGATATGTAAATACCTATCACAACAAGCCTGCAAGGACAAAGATACAATGCCAGGTGGAAATCCAAGAAATAGAACCTTCTCAGCTAAATAAGTATCATAGACATTTCTGACTACAATATGTTCCTTATACAGCCATCTTAAATCAAACTTTGCATTATGAATGATGAATAGTCTGTCACTTTCAAGATAATCCTTATACTGCTTGACATCAATAGTCATACAGTCTATTACAACTTGATTTTCCTTATTGCCAAGTTGAAGAGTAAGTAATCTACCCTGCCATATCTCCGTACCTGTAGTTTCAGTATCTAAACCTACTACTCGAAGAGGCTCTAATATTTTAAGAGACTCTTCTACAGAAATACATTTATACTTAGCATCAGGAAACTCAAATAGTTCTCTCTGACCAGTAACAAAATATATCATCATTCAAATGTTATAGTCCATCCATAACCCTCAACAAAGTCTATAGATTTGACAACTGCTTTGGCTTCCTCAAGCTCCTGACCTTCTATAATTATTGGACCTTCTGATGGATTAATAAACTTATGCATGTGGCATACACCTCCCACTTCACCAACTCTTAATGTAGGCACATCAGTCTTAAGTACATAAGTTTTTGATTCAGAACCATCAGGCTTAGGCATCTTCTTGAGATAGTTTACAGCTTTGTATCCAGACCTAAGTTTTATAATATCTTCCATTATTTCTTAGAATAGGCAATTAACTCTTTAAAATCTAGTACATATTGGTACTTATGAAAGAATTGACTTCCTAGTATTCCAGAAAGTGTCACTCCACTCTCTTCTTTTATATTACCAAAGGCATTACTCATATCTAGAACTTGAAAATCCTCTTTATAGTTTTCCCCTTTATAGTCTAATTGTGCTCTTACATAAGACACTGGAACCTTATTACCTTCAACACCAAATACTGTACCAACATCTTTCAGTTTTTCACAAGTAAGGCTATCTAATATATTTGAGTCTACTATGGATATTGTAGCCCCAGTATCTAGTAGAAAATTAAACTTTTTGCCATTATTATAAAATGTGATAACTGGCAAATCTACTAAATCCATTGCCTCTTTGAAAGACATATTTACCCTTTTACTTTGCTTACAGTAATCTTCTGCACCATTAATAATAACAGCTAAGATGATTACTGCAAGCAATATACCCACTATTTCTAATATCATGCTTCATGCTTTTTTTTCATTATTACTTAATTCCTGTTGAGCCAAATCCTAATCTATTTTCATTACCCAAATCATCTACTTCCACAAGTTCAATACCTGAACTTAGCAGCCATTTAATCTTCTGCCACATAGTAGCTTTCTGACTAAGCTGTATCCTAAATTGACAGATTCTGTCACCTGCTTCAATAGTGGTCTCTCTCATAGGAGAACATACATAGTGCCACTGGTCATCATTGCCATTATATATGTTATCCACTACACCTTGACCATTTGGGATGAATAATCCTAACTTCTTAGGACCACTACTCCTTGAATCAATAATAGCTTCAAATCCTTGTGGTAGTTGCATTGCAACTCCAAGAGGAATGTAATAGGTGGGAATCTCTACATCCCTATGACCTACTCTCTCTCCTTCAACAGTTTTTCTCTTAAGAACATCAGCCTGTGGTGCAGGAATAGTAATATCTACTGCTGATTTCAAATCAATCCAATCTCCCTTTTCACTAATTGAAGGCATGCATCCTCCAGTCAATACTTTTACTTTAATCTTTAGTCTCATCTTTCCAAAATTCACTTGTCATATCTATAGTATAATACCTCTCTTCTTTTTTCAAATCAGGATATTCATGTATTGCCTTGCATACCCAGTAGAACCTTTGATTTGTACCCCTTTTTGTAAGTGGGCCATACTCTTCCATATATGGGCCAAGTTTGATATAGTCAAAGTTTTTCAGGTCAATTTCATCAGCCTGAATATCCCTGCCACTATACCATGCAACCTTTATATTGTTCCACTCTTTTAAGCCCATGCTACGTTTCTTCTTTACAAACTCTGCAAGCCTGTTTATGCTCTCAGGGTCTGAATCTCCACCCATAAATGCAATGCAGGTAATACCCTTATTGGCAAGTACCATCTCCTCTAAAGCATCTTCATCCAATATTTCCCCAATGTCCTCTGCCAAGTAAGGGCTATGGCAGCCCTTACAATGGCATGGACAATTAGAGATATTTATGGCTAAAGTAACTTCATTTGGTACCTCTGCAAAAACTATCTTAGTATCTACATATTTCAACATAATTTTCCACGTGATGTAATCATTATTGCAAGATACAGTCCTACCAACAATAGTAGTGGAATCCATAAAGGAATTAGGATTAGCCACCATGACCAACTAATGACACCACATAGCTTCAGAACTACAAGAACCACTGCTACCATACTAATCCATCTTTCCATATACTCTCCTTCCTGCCTCTATCTGCCTGTCTTCACCAAAGCTCTTTATGGGTCTCAGATACCCTATAACCCTTGTGTATTGGGTAATGTTCTTGCTATGGCACTTGGGACATTCAGTAATAGGATGCTTGGTAATGTAACCACAAGTATCACACTTACTATTAGGAATATTAAATGTGAAGTAGTTAGTTCCATTAGCTATAGCAAAATCTATAAGCTTGAGATACTGCTCCTTGCTCAAGTGGTCTTCCAAGTTGATATGAGCTGCACTTCCCCCATCAGTATATTGGTAAGTCTGTCTCCCATGAAGTATAAACTTATCAAGTACTGAGGTGTCATCATGTGCATCATAGAAGTATGAATTGTACAGGTTCTCATCATCAGGAACCCAATATCCATCCTCTTTATCCCAATTATAATTCTTTCCTCCTAACCCTTCAGCAGGAACTACCTCAGAATTGAATAGGAATGGTCTATTGGCATCATGGATAGAATGTATCTTGTTCTGCTCTTTGATAGTACCAAGAACCAGTTGCAGGAACTCAATATACTCCTTGTTGTTGCCAACAGTCATACCTAAGAATCTTGCAGCCTCATTCAAGCCATTGATACCTATAGTACTATACAATTTGCTGATGTGAATATACCCGCCATTTGAAGCAGCAAACATACCCTTATCTTCAAGTTCATATAGCATTGTCTTAAATGCAACATGGTACTTGTAGACTCTTTGGAGAATATCTACTAAGTAATCTCTAAGAAATGAAGTATTTTCTTTCCATCCTCCATTCCTCTTCAATCCATAAGCCTTGTTGCAATCCTGCACAATCCTATTGATATTAAGAGTGATTACATTGCATGAACCTGTCATTACACCAGTAAGACCTGATGTAGGATTGAAAGTATTCTCTGCAAGCTCATTCCTCAATCTACAACATGATGCAAGACTATCAGCACTATCTGAAATATAGGTGAAGAAGCTATGGCCTTCTGCATACATTTCAGCAGTAAAGTCCTTATACTCCTTATCTATGATGTCATTAGTCTTTGGGTCATACACCATAGCCATAGTTTCCACGGGGAATGTAAGTATCTGCTTGGTTCTTAACTTATTGAAGAACTTCATAAACAGCCTTTGCAGGCAATCTATTGCCTCCCACTGGGGCTTGGTTCCATCAGGATAATAGAACTCTCCAAATAGTGAATCAAAGTAAGTATGGTCATAATAAGACACATTAGTAAATGGACTTTGATATGACCTATTACCAGCAGGCTGATTTACACCATAGATAAACTGTTTGAATGCTTTATATATGGCATCTCTTACAGTCCTCTGCTTACTGCAATGGTCTGTAGTAGTTACTACATCCAACTTTTCATACCAATTAGGACCAAATTCCTGCACAATGTAATAGTTAAGGGCAATAAAGTATTCACCTACTGCCACTGCACCTTTACACTGAGAAGATAGCAAGAAGATAAGATTGGTTACTTGACCACTGAATGATTGCAGGTCATTAGGAGGTGTTGGAGTGATACCATCAATATTGCCAACTCCTTCCATCATAAGAGGATACAGACTCACAGCCATACAATACTGCTTCAAGACAGGAGTGGTTGCTTCATCATGTGTATAAATAACATGAGAGTTCAAATCCTCTTCATACTTCTTAGCTACTTCAGGATACATTTCATTCAGCTTGTCTTTCATCCTTTGCCTCTGAATAACCCTATTAGTAGTCTTATATACTTCACCCTCAAGGTTGGCAACATTCTTCATAGTTACATTTGCATTAGCATCTGTTTCTGATGAAGTGGCTGCATTTTCATTAGACTGACTATACTCATCCATATAATCAATTCTTTCTCTAATGAATCTTGCCTGCTTATGCTGCTCTCTATAAATGATATAACTCCTTGCTACATCAAAGTGTTTGTCATTCATAAGAACATCCTCAACCTTATTCTGTATCTCCTCAATACCTATAGTATCTCCTTCCAAAGTACCAAACAAGGCACCTATCATATCATACAGATATTGAGGCATTTTCTTGTTGCAAGACTTAAAGGCTTTCTCTACAGCACTTATAATCTTATCAACATTAAATTCCTCTATACTGCCATCTCTTTTTATTACTTGCATATTACAATGTATTTAACCATTCTCTTAAATCATTAGGACCAGTTTCATTAATACCCACAGGAACTCTTGGTCTGGAAGTGAGATAAGAAGAAAGCTCTTCTCCTATCACAAAAGGACTTCTCATTTCTATTTGGTCATTCTTTCCAAATTTCAATGTACCTACTGCCTGTGTAAATGGACAAGTCCACACCAATGGGACAAGGATTCTCCTATTGACTACAATGAAATCATAGTCAAGCAGCTTGAAGTCTTTGAAGTACTCATCCTTATCCATATTTTGCCTTATAATAGCCCAATATAGTCTTGCCTGAATTTGATAATTCCAATCTACAAAGGATTTATAGAAATCCCACTCTGTATGGGAACTTGTTTTCAAATCTACTGGCTTTACCCACTTCTCCTTATGATTGACTATGATTAAGTCAGCCATGTTTCTATACTTTACACCATTGAACTCTCCTTTGAACTTCAACTGATAGAATCTTTCAATGTCTGGTTCAAATGGATTGTCCTCTGCAAAGTAGAATTGAGTGGATTTGCTCTCTTTCAATGCTCTTACTGCATTGCACACATCTTGGTAGGTCTGTGTGTCAAGTATAGTCCTATTACCTGCTACAAATAACAGATTATAGTATTCATATCCCTTTTCCTTAATTGCCCTAGCTCTAGTCTCTGGTCTCCAATTCATTTGATAACCCTGTTTCTCAGTCTCTTTGATAATTCCAGTATCCTGAATACTGCTCAGGTTATCACAGGAATCCTTATATTGACTGAACAGGGACTTTACTATCCTCACAATAGAGTCAGGAATTGATGGGTATTCTGCCACCATAAATTCCTTATCAAATTCTGGCTGTCCTCCAGTAATGATGCTGTCCACAGCTCTACCAAATGTCAGGGATGGGGTATCCAGCTTATCAAACAGCTTATCTAGGTTATTAAACCCCTCCCTCTCATATCTTGCAAGGGTTGAATAGCTTAATGCTGAGTCCCTTCTATACTCCTCTTCTGTTATATTAAGAGATATATCAGATAGCTTTTTCTTGATTGTATTCATAGAAAAAAAAAATATTATTTCTCTGGGTCATATATTCCTAGTCTCATGCAATATATATCTACCGTAGACTTTAAAGATAAAAGGTTATCAATATCTACTGACATTAAAGGGCTGCTTACATCCTCTATAGTCTTAGCCCTTTTAACTTTATACACTGCTGAGTTAACTAAATCTTGTAAAAACTCAAAATTTCTTTCTCTTATGAATTTATTTGCCAATTCAATATCTTTTGTGGGAAGTGCATATATAAGCCTCTCAATATCAGTCAGTATTCCCATAATTTCTAATTATATTTATAGCTTGTAAGAGCTGCTTCTTAGTATACACTTCAAAGTATATACTTTTTTGTCCTGTACTATTATATATGTCATCAAGTAGCTTTCTAAACATTTTTTTCTTATAAGGAAATACATCATTGGTAAATCCTTTACATTCTATCCAAATGTCCAAATTATTATATCTTACATATATATCAGGAGTATATGTAATGGGCTGAATTAGCCCATTACATAGTCTAAGTTCCTTACTACTTTGCCTACCTAAAGATTCAACCCTTTTCTTCTGTTGTGTATCAGTCTCTTTATCATAAAAGGGAGTTATGGGAACAAAAGAAGGAAAAAGGATGAATTTCTTTGGTTCATATTTAGGAGCAAATCCATGTTCTTCAAGACAAGTAAAACATGTTTTCTCTAATATACTTTTGAAAGTTATATTCTTAGCAGCACATACAGTAGCATTCCTAATCTTCTTATTTTCCACTTTTGAACATTTCCTTAAGAATATCTTTTGTAATTTTGCAGGCAATCTTCGCATCACTTATAGACCTGAATGCTGCAAAGTTCCTATAGTTCTTGATATGAGCCTTATTAGCCTTGGTAATTCTACCATCAAGCATAGAGATTACATAAATCTCAGGACTCTTCTCAATATGGTCCTCATACTTCTTGTCCAACTCAATGGCTACTTCTCTAAGTACCATAGAGAATGCAGCAGCAGGAAGAATAGTATCTACACTATTGAGATAGTTATAGACCTTCTCAATCTTCCAACCAAGTTTCTCTGCAATCTTCTGAATGTAGTACTCCAGCTCCATAGGAACCTCAGATTCAACCACAGCAGACTTTGCAGGCTTGGTAGTAGTAACAATGCCAGCCTCAAGGAGCTTAGGGAGAATGTCCTTAGTTACCACAATGTGCTGAACTACAGCACCCTCACCAAAGAAAGGGCCTACTACCTTAGATACTTTAGTCAGAGTGTCTCCAATCTGTACTTCCTTACCATTTGTCAAATAAATCTTTTCCATTTTTTTTTGTTTAATATTAATACTCTTCGTACCATTTTATAGGCACACCATAAATCTCTTTTACCTTATTACTTATATCAACAAATAGCTGATGTGGCATCTTAGTACCACTCCTTGCAAAATAGGCAGGATGCTCAACTTCAATAATAAAGTTGGACTTACTATTGATATAAGGCTTGAATGTCTGAGCCTGTTTACCAAATAATACATATACCCCAGCAAGGTTATTCTCCGATATATTTCTCAGCAGTTTAGATATAAAAGGTCTCCACATCATAGTATGTGAACCGACTTTATTCATCTCTACTGTAAGTGCAGAGTTTATCATCAATATCCCTTGTCTTGCCCAACTCTCTAAGGTTTGGTCAAAGGTAATACAATAATGCGGAACTCCAAAATTGATTGCTGCTTCTTTAACAATGTTTAAGGATGGGGATAATTCGCTCTCCTCCACCTCTGCCCTATTGCCAAATAATATACCAGTTGCAACTCCTTTCTGCGGATATGGGTCTTGGCCTACAAATACTGCCTTCAGGCTATTGTAGGGACAAAGCCTGAAAGCTTTGAATACATCAGATTGGGCAGGACACAATGGTTTCCTCCTGTATTCTTGCCCAACCTTAGCCATTACATTATTAAGCTCTGTCCTATCAATTACCTTCATCCAATCTCCAAAGTATTCATCTAATGTCATATCAATATCATTATGTCATCAATATTGTCAATAAGGCATTCATTCAGTGCATCATTAGAGCAGGCAGATGGAGTAGGTTTAATAGGTTCTACAAAGAACTTATTGAAATTATCTACTATGACCTTTACTTTCCTGTCCTCTGGATTACTGCTGAAACTGTAATTGCCTCTTGGGAAATTTACATCCCTACTTGTATAATAGGGAATCAATTTCTTGATGATGCCTTTATTAATCAACTTATCAGATTCTAAGAATACTTTGGGACTGACATGGCACACAGGTCTGTAATAGACCATAGTATTACCATTATCCTCAGTATGTACACTTCTTGCAGTTAATGTACATAATAGTAATGGAGTGTAGCTCTCATCAAAGATGATACCTTTACCACCATAATACACTTCACCCTTATTGGTAGTTATCTTCTGCAATCTTTTATCATATCCTACATTAGTAAATAATTGAGTTATGATACTATCAAAGGTTCTTCTCTCTTGGCTTGGTGCATTATCATATAATGGCAGTATTATCCTCTTGATTCCCATAATTGTGGGATAAGCCATATTGTCTGAGACCAGCTTTTCAAAGTGTTTTCTTGCAATCACAGGTATCTCTACCTCATCATTGTTTACTTCAATGACAAGGCTTCTTCTAAATACATTGTTACTATCAAGAGACAGATTCATTTCAAGTTGGTCTGGATCATCAAACTCACTGCTATTGAAAACACCCATTACATTATATGCAAATCTTAGGTTAAATTCCATTATACTTCAGTTTTAAGATACATTGTTTCTGCATTATATGTGGTAAGGAATGGCAGGTCTCTATCAATGAGAGGCTCACATTGATTAGCACAGAAGTTTACAAACAAATTAACCATATAAGATGCAATCATATTTGCACAGAAGGTAGTTTGTTTATAGGAGCAGATAGTTTCATCAGCTTCTGCATCAGAGAATAGGAACTCATTATTGTACCTATTGATGTTGTACTCATCATCTCCCTTGATACACAATACCTGAAACTCTTCTGCTGCTAATCTGCCATCAATAAATAAGCAATTCTTTCTCTCCTCTTCTGGTTTGGATTGAACATGATTTACCCATTTATTAAAGAAGAGTCTTCTTGCTGCCATATTATCAAAGCCACAAATCATAATGTCTAATGCTTCAGATTCATTGGTAAATCTCTCATTTATTGCAAAGACACTGCTATAGCCAGCATAGTTTCTAATCATCTCAGCCAGTGCAGATACTTTAGTTCTGCCTAAATCAGACTGACCATATAACTGACCTGACATATTGACAGCTTCTACTATGTCATCATCATAGATAAACATAGAAGCTAGCTTCATCCTTGCCAATAAGAAGCCTACATAACTACCAATACCACCTACACCTGCCAAAATGACAGTCTTCTTCTGAATGTTCTCATACCAAATGGCAGAACTAAACCTACTTGTAGCTTCATCCACAAGCAAAGTTGCAGAGTTTGTAGGTATTTCCTGATGTGCATCCTCTACAGCTTGGTCAAGGATAGCCTGTTCTTCTTCTGAAAGTCCAGAGCTAATACTATCACCATCATTTTCCATAGGATTATCTGATTCAGGTATAGCACTCTCATTGAGGTCCTCTATAAAAGAATTATAAGCTTCCTGTAAAGTTGCAGGAAGGCTTTCTTGGGCTGTTACTTCTTCATTCATAATATTAAATATTTTTGAAGTGCATCAATATACCCTTTGATATAATCATTTTCAGGGAGTTTTGTAAGCTCCTCTATCATATCATGGGCACAAATAGCACAAATTTCTGTTTCATCAAAGCCAAGCTCTTCCAACTTCTCATCTGTCACATACCATGTCAGATATTCTGCATAGGTATCTGCCCACATTTTGAAATTTTTCATGCCTTCTTCACCCTTACCAAATCTCTTTTCATACAATGCAGGCATTGACTTAGCCCATTTGGTAATGTCAATCTTACTATCATTAGAGATAATAATGCTGCCTGTAATCAATTGAAGTACAAGAAACTTCAAAGTAACTTTATCAAATGATACTTGACCATAAGGTATGTCATATTCCTCTTCAAATGGCAAGTCATCTATATCATCAAAAAGAGTTGGCTGAACTACCTTAGGCTTATTAGCTTCCTTCTTGACAAGATTTGCTGGACCTGCCTTTGTACCATAGGAATTAGCAATAACAGGCTTATAACCACCTTGATATGTAGGTGTCTGAGCTTTCTTGGCTTTTTCTGCCCTTTCTGCTTTAGCTTGCTTGATTTCCTCAAGCCTTGCTGCCATGTCTGGGAATGAAAATGTTTCATTTTCATTCTCTATTTTAAGGTAGAACCATTCAATCTCATCTACATTGCTTACATATCCCTTAGTATCATGCTTTTCACCATCACCAAAGAACTCATAAGACACAGATTCTTTGACCTGCTTTGATTTAACCCTCCTTGTAATTGCAGCAGTATAAGTACCTGCATTATTCACAATGAGAGATACAAAGTTATTTCTATCCCTACCTTCCTCCTTCAGAGTAGCAGTATCTGTCCCACTAAAGAAAGTACTCATATTGTTATGGGAATGTATAAGACCCATTTGGCAATCAAGTAGCTCAGGATTCTCACACATATAGGCTATCACATCAGGATTCATATCAAACTCTGTATAGGCTTGAGTACCAATATCCATAATGTAAATATCCACACATCTTATTATAAGGTCATTATTTTCAAATGAACCTTCATGTGTAAAGAATAATGTACCTGACCATTCAGTACTCCACACCTTTTGGCAGGCAAATCTTATCTTTCTCTCCACTTCTGCTGGGATAATCAGCTTATAATTATAAGTACCTGACTTCTGTACCAAGCTGATTACTTTCGTGGGTTGCTTTGTTTCTTCCATATCTGTAGTTTAACACTTTAAGAATTATATTTAATATATACAGTGCAGTCTGAGTATTGAGTATTATACTCTTGTTCTCATTCCTCACTTCTGCAATATCTGTAATATCTACAGTTATCTCTCTTCCCTTGAATACACACACTTTCTTGCCTATATACTGAGCATAATTATTTACATTATTCCTGCCCCTATCATAGTAAATCTTCCCATTGTCTATGATACACTCTCTCAAGATACCATGTCTCTTCAAGTCTGCAAATTTAGCAGTCAATTCCTCCTTATTGAATTGGTCATTATACCATTTAATGAACTCATTACTAATAAGTACAATAAATTCAATGAGTGACATACCAATAGAATAAGAGCCATTGACATAGTTAAATTTGAGTTTCTTAGAGCTAATAAAGTACCTTACAAACTCCCTGAATTTATCAGGAGTAATGACACTTCCATAGTAATTAGGAGACAGATATGTAATGAATCTATCTACACCTACTTCCATATCATTGGTACCTAACTTCTCCAAGTAATTATAAGGTACTCCAGCAACAGATTCTACAGTCACATACTTACTCAGTTCAAGGCAGAACATATTCCACATATCCTCATCATAATCCCTATTGAGGGCACTAATAGTACCATTAATAGGACCACTGCCTGTACAAGGATTTTGGAATTGGGTGAAATCCCCTGTAGGGATACTACTGATATGACTGTGCATGTAATGACTTCTGATGTGAAGCAGGGTATACTCTGACCTGTTAAGTGTGAATCCTCCATTCAGTGTACCATTATAAGACACCTTTACTTTAGCCCATAAGTGATTAATATCCACAAATCTATTATGCTCATTAGTCACTCTTACATGAGGGAAATGCACAAGTATGAATATGCCATTGAACTTAGCATTACCAATTCTTTCCTTTACTGTAGTATTTGTAAGCACATTTACAACCTTTTCTACCTGGCCTCCAGGTAAATCAGTAATAGACCATGTTTTATACATGCTCCAGTCATTCATGTTCATGCTTACAATATTACCATCAGGAATATAAGTAGATAAAGGCTCTATATTCATCCAAGATTTGAACTTGTCCAAACTCCAATATCCTTGCATATCAACTTTATCCTCTCCAAAGAAATCATTGAATATGCCTAATACTCGAAGTGGCTTGTCCATCAAGGAGTTATATAGTTCCTCTATCTTCTCCTCAATTAATTTAATTGTTTCTCCACTCATATTACTGTAAAAAAATAGGTAAGGGGGTATCTCTACCCTCTTACCTATTGTCTGTTATTAATGAATACTCATTCCTTCAAACATATCATTAATCTCATCATCAGAGTAAGGAGAAGCTGGCTTAGGCTTATACTCCTCAGATGGTGCAACTTTTACTGCACCCTCAAGAATACCAAGCACTTTCTCTTTCTCATAATCTTCAATTGTGCCATTGTCCTCAAGAATTTCCACCAACTTGTTGATAGCAGCTCTTGCTACAGTATCAACACACTCACCACCATTACTTGCAGGTGCTACAGGAGCAGGTTTTGAAGCACCATTGCTCTGTACCAATGCAATAAGGTCAGCAGTCTTACACATAGTGAAGTTTTTGCCAAACTTCTTAAGGCAAGCATCTTGAAGACCCCTTCTCTTGATTTCAGCATATGCCTCCATTCTACTCATTGCGCCAGACCTAATTTTCTTGTTGGTGTTAGTAAGCATGAAAACCAACTCATTGGTGACAATTCCCTTATAAGGAACATCATGTGGCAGAACTGAAGCATCATTCTTCAATTCAACCTTTGATGTACCTTCAAAGAAGGTCATACCATCATAGTCAATACCATTGGCTCTCAGGTCACTTTTCAACTCAGCAAGGGTCGTGGCTGCTGACATAATAACACTCTTCTTCTGATTCTTAGTCTGTATGACTGTAATTTTACGACTTTGCATAACTTTTTAATATTTTATGTTTCACAATGTTTTGAATTTCCAAATATAACCATAGGCTGTTTTTCTTTTAACAGTGCCAAATTGGGTATCTGCTACACCATTACAACATTTTAAAATATTAGTAACAGCTGCTTTTATATTTCCATTGTTCACTGTCCTTGCAGCTTCTGCTATACTTGGAAATTCTTTTAAAAATTCTCTTGTTTTAGAGTATTGAAGGACTGGGATACTAAAGAAGGGATTGTTAGTCAGGCTATTAGACAGCTTACTATTCCTGACCCATTCAATTTTTTTTTCTTTTATTTAATCTATGCAAAAGGGCAAATCATCCCAATCCTTGTCTTCTTGTCTTGAAGAGTTGAATAAAGGCTTGATTATTTTAAGGAACTCATCTTTGCCCTTAGCCTTATACAAGTCTGAAATATCTTTCCCTTCATTAAAGGGTGGCAATACTACATTAGTAAATCCTGTTTCCTCAGCTAACTTCTGAGCATCTTTCAATCCTGGCTCATCATTATCCAAGCAAATGAAGACTTGTTTATATCTTCTTTTCAGTTCACTAATTGCAGTATCACTCATCCTATATCCCTCACCCTGTATTGCAAGAGAGGGTATTCCTGTGTTAGCCCATAGACATAAAGCATCTTTCAATGAGGAGCAAATGCAAATTTGCTCTCCATATTCAGGTACTTTAGTCCATAGACTTACCACAGAAGTGTCATGTTTATTACTCCATTTATAACCACCTTTGTTAAATGGCTGATAGATTTTGAGAGTAACCTTACCTTCCTTATGTTCTACATAAGCATAGGCATATCTGTCAGCTCCAAATACATACTTATTACCATCTTTGATGACAATCTTATGTGATATTGGATAAACTTCTGCATACTTCAGCCAGTCAAGACTTATTCCATAGGATGCCCAATACTCAATATCATGAGGTGCCCAATCTCTGACTTTACATTGCAGCTCTGTATTATTGAGCTTGAAAATCTTAGGAGTTAAGTGTTGCTTTGAAGTATTTATACCTAGGTCTTTTGTACTGAACTTAGAAATATCATGAGCTATCTTGGCAAGAGCTTCTATATAATTGCATCCCCACAACTTGCAAAGAATATCAAAAGTATTTCCTCTGTCCTTAGTTGCAAAGTCTACATAGTAGACTCTATGCCCATCTCTGGAATAAAGTCCAAAGGAAGCCTTATCATCTATTCTTAAAGGAGAATGAATTACACAGGGAATTTCTGTAACTCCAAGATAATAAGCTAAAATATCTGCTTCTGTAGTTTTACTTAGAATATCATCTAAAGTCACAGAAGGATTACTCTTGCCAATAGCCATAACTGTTTAGTTTAAAAGTTATTATTTACCAAAATCCCAAGGAGAAGACTCTTCTGCCTTAGGGAAAGGCATGTCACTTGAGCCTGAGTTGTTGAAGTCAGTAGCTTCTACAGTATATTCTCTAAAGGGTTTAATATCATACTCCACATTAGAGAATGCTCCGGCATTCTTTCTTTCTTGTAAGTCCTTATCTATTTCACTGTAATCTCTTGCTCCATTTCTAAGTACTTTGTTAGTATATACTACCTGATATTGTTTTCCATCCTCAGTAGTTCTTACTCCAAACATCACCTTGACTTTATTCTTAGGCATAAGCTTAGGAACTTCATTAAGTTCAGAGAAATCTCCCTTAAACAGCTTATCCATATCAAGGGAACATTCACACTCCTCCATGTTAGCTACTTTGGGGTTCTTAACCCATTCACCATTAACATAGGAAAGTGCTTCATCAAAATTAAGATAGCTCTTAATAAATTCAATAAGTTGTATTTCTCCATTATAGGCAGGCCTGTATTCAGTAGTAATTCTAAGGGCTTTACCAGTGCTACTTTTAAGAGTCGCTTTATTTTTCAGGTCCTCTGGGGTAGCCCAAGCACTATAACCATATTTATCAATTACTTGTACCTTAGTTTTGTCTCTATTATACCTATAGGATTTATCTACAAAGAAAGTCATAGGAATAATTATATCTCCCTCTACATCTGGTTTGACATAGAAAGTAACCATAACTTGAGGTACATTCTTACCATCTACCTCTCTTTCTCTCAGATATTCAGGCTCAGAGTCTATTTCTGCATTCAACAGTTTATTTCTTTCTTCTTTTGTGGGATTAACTGCTAAAACATATACAGGAGAAGCACCAATATACCTCTTAATACTTCCACCTTCTTTACTCTCTACTGCTTTACCAAAAGCCATAAAACTAAAATTAATATTTTTATTCATTTCTATTCAATTTATTTAATTTTACTTCTTGTTATTTTATTGCTTGTTCTTAATGAACTTAGTAAGGGAGATTGTTAGGAAAGGGAGAATCTCCCTCTGCCTTGACCTCTACTTCAGGTGCCTTCTCGGCATCATCTACTGTCTCAGGAGCAACATTGTCAATAGCAGGCTCCTCTACATGAATTTCATATACATTAGCCTCCTCATTGAACACTACTACACCAGCCTTAGGTTCATACTTAGTAACCTTTACAGGCTTACCATCCTTATCAGCCTTACCAGTATCTTCTACCTTCTTGACAACCAAGTCTTCACTTGTGAGACCACCTGTCAAAGCCTTGACACCCATCTCATGTCCCTCAATCTCCTCAGTCAGGGCATTATACTCTGCATTGAGTTCATCAATCTTGGCAGCAATCTTATTCTTCTTCACTACCAAAGGATTAACATTCTGTGCAATTCTTTTTACACCTGCAAACTGTCTTACTGTCAATGTCTTATTCATACTTTTCTTGCTAAAATAAAAAAAAAAATACTTAAATACTTGTTACTAAAATATCTGTAATAATTGTCCTAATCCTCCAGACTTCTGTAATATATTAGGCTTATCCCACAGCTTGTATATTGTGAATTTCCTTTCATAATAGTCTAGGGCTGTTATAAAACATGCTGCCAATTGTGCACTACTTAATAACTTGGTAACAAACAGGGTAGTCTCATAGTAAGGCTTGCCCTGTTCTATACAGTATTGCATCAATACCATACTGATGTCACCTGTAGTAATACTATTATTAGCAACTAACCTTGATATTCTTACAGTCTCATCCCTATCCATAAACTTCTCTTAACTTGTCTACAACAATAGACAAATCATTAGGAATCTCATCAGGAAGGTCATCCAATGCACCAAGACTGTCTTTAGCAGGATATTCTCCATCAAACTCCTTGACAAAGTGCTTGATAGGCCTCTTGTTTTCTGCATCATACCCTACCTTGCCAAAGAGGATAATATCAAACTTACCCTCTGGTGTGATGTAATCATCCCATTTACGAAGTATAACTATTGTAGGTAATCATTCTACTATACTTCCTCAATGTTTCCATTAAGATTTGACTATATCTTCAATAGATTTTCTCTTAGCCCACCAAAGTTTAATAGATTCACTTCTTTTTCTTTTGGATTCTTCACTTTGGGAAATACCCTTATGAGATTCTGATAGCTTCTTTCTTGTAGTCTCTGAAGCCCTCCTTCCCTTATTAGCTAAACCTATTTTACTTTTATGTTCTTCACTAAGAGGCACACCTTTAAGCCTTTTACTCACAGCTTCCTTAAACTCTATAGAATGCTTAGTTCCAATCTTAGATTGTCTAATCTTTTCTATAGCTTCAGGATTATGGATAAAACCTATACATCCATCACCTCCAGCAGTGAGATTGATTAAATTGGAAAACTGCGAAATCCAATATTGCTCCCTTTCCTGCCAAATGTCACTTTGACAGGTTTCCAAGAGTTCTATTATAGGTTTCTTATTCTCCTTTAAGATATTAAGAATCCAATTACTTAAATGCTTGTTATGCTTATTTCCTTTAGCATTGGCAATATGGTTTCCTAATCTCCTACTTAGACTTCTTACAGTCTTACCTACATATCTTACTTCTAAGGTATCAGGATGCTTTAATGTGTACTTCTCTATTGTCTACCATTTCCAAATATAATTGATTACTTTATAAATGTACTCCCCCACAACAGGGGATAGTCGATGAACCTTGAACTTGTAAGCAAGCCCCTTGGCTGCTGATTGCCCATTCCTCCATCACTAAGAATATAACTGATTTTCAAACATTCAAGTTTATTGTTGCCAATTACTTTGTAGTTCAGTTATCTTTAGGGTGTCCCAGCAATTAGATAGATAATGGCAGATGTTAAGCTACCATCTTTCCAGTGGTCTTGAACTTATAGGAAATGGAATCACCATTCCTGTCCTTATACTCCTCATAATGGGCACAGCAGATGATATTCTTATCTTCAGGGAATCCCTTGAAAGAATCAAAGATGAGACCCATACCATAACCAATCTGCTTAGGAGTATCCCATCCACCTTTCATGGCATTTGCCATATAGAAATCCTGAGCAAGATAGTTCATATCATCTATAAGAACATTCTTATAAGGTGATTTCTTCATTATATTGACAATCTCTGCAACTGCTGCAAATCTGTCAAGTCCTGTAAGACTATCTACCTGTACTCTGTTTCCTGTGGCAAGTGCATTTGCATTTACAAGCTTCTGTGTGGGCTTACCTACATTCTCCACTCCAATGTTGCCTTCAATCAATTTGAAGTTAGGGTTAGGAACACCCCTACCAATACACTGGATAACATAAGTTTCCTTTGGGCTAAGCCCCTTAATACCTAACTTCTCCCTACCACAATAGGAAGTGGTTTTTCCAAAGCCTGACTTAGCCAAAACTAAAATCTTTGCCATTGTTTTTGTCTTATAATGTTACTTTTACTTGAAAAGGGTTGCAAACTTATGAAATATTTTCCACCTGTGCAACTTTCTATTCATTTTATTTATTCCATAACTAAAGAAAGTCTTAGCAGTTTTGCTCTTCCTTGATTCCATATAGTTATATACTCTCTGTAGTGCTTCCCTATCATCAGGTTTTGGGAGTTCATAAAATGTACTCACTGCACCATCAAAGAATAAAGGGCAGATTTGACCATTTGCTCCATAGTCTCTATCTTCAATCACCTCCATGAACCTTATATGGTTCCTGAACTTGGTTATATCATATCCTTCATACTCTCTTAGTCCATACTTGAATGGACTATAGAGACCTATAACCATATTGGCATCTCTGGTAGTAGTCTTACAATCTGCAAGACCATCAGAAGATGGTTTAAGCTTATTCAGCTTTTGGTTCTCAATACCCTCTTGAGCCTGTGCTTGATGCTGAATCAATACAAAGATGAATTTCAATTGATTCCTGAGAGTAATACCATACTTGCTCATCTTATCAATAGTTTCCATCTTCTTCAATCCACTTTCAAGAGATAGATTCGAGGCATTATCTATGATGATTATCCTCCTCTCCTCTGGGTCATCTGGGGTATAAGGATTGTCATTGTCTACCACATCTGCATCTATAATTTTATCTGTGATAGGGTCTTTCCTCTTACCTTTCTTGAAGTTAAGATGTCCATGAGCTAAGGCATAGTCTCTACAGTACTTATTGATTCCTGTAGGATTCCTTTGGCCATCAATATACTCGACCATATCCTCGAATGCCTTGATATATCTCTGATACTTATCAGATTCAAGTAATTCAAGAATCTTCTCATCAATAGGATGGTCTCTATCTGTACTTTTCAGTTCAGTGGGAGATACCTCTATTCCATCCAATCTAAACAATAGATGACACAAGAACTCATTGTACTTTTCCTCTGGACTCATCTCCAAAGTAAAGTAAAGAACCTTAACTCTCATCTCAGGATGCTCCAATATAAAGAACAATGGTTCATATACAAATAGGTAATCACAGAACTTTGATTTACCTACCTTTTGGTTGGCAGTCACCACTATGAACTTAGCAGTTTCAATGCCTGGAACCCATGCTCTAAATCTTGGAAAAGGAAAAGGGATACAATTATAAAGTCCATTAAGAACTCTCTCTCTCCTTAACCTCAGATTTCCCATTACTTGCTTAAATCTACTCATAATCAGTTAATTGTAGAAGTCCAATCTCTCTTCAAATCATCTTCCTGACCAGCATTCTCTATGTAAGAAGCAAGGTCTGATACCTCTTCAATGTACTTTCTACCATCACTTCCCATTTTCTTTTCATCCTTCCATATAAAGTATTTAAGTGCTCTCATATAAGTGTACTGTCCATTGAAGGATTCCACATATTTCTTGGCTGCATGTATAATCTGCTCATCAGAGTACTTATTACCATACAACTTGAAGAACTTTTGAAGCCTCTCTTTATTGTCTTTTCTATTGCCTTTCCAATACAAAGATGTACCTTCTTTCTTGCCTGATGGGAAGATAGACATAAGAGTATCTACTAGAGGTAATAGTCGCTCATCTGATGGTACAGAAGTATCAGCACTAAGTAATATATCAGAGCATATACTATCCCACCTTTGAGTAACTAGGAAACCTTCAGAGAACATATCTTTTACCAGTACCTCTTTATTAACCAAGTCATTAAACAGCTCAGTAATGTTTACTCCAGTCTTAACAAGCAATACTGCAAGAAGAGAAGGTAAATCCATGCCTTTCTTCTTACAAATATCTTCATTGATTACATAATTCATTCTGATAGCTTTTTCACATGATTAACTTCAATTTCCTCTACTGCTGCACAGTTTTTAGTCATTACCTCTGCCATTTTAGCATTTTCTACAAAGCCTTTTGCAATGCAGTCCCACACATTCTTAGCAGTCTTGAATGCCTTGGATTTAGCTCTTGATTCAGCAATTTTCTTGCCAGTAGCCTCATCAAAGGTATCATCAGAGTTGCATCTTGCCTTAGCTGTCACTATGAACTCTCCAAAGTCATTTACCATAGGAGCTTTGGTTGCCCACCAAGCAGGGTCTATATGATTCCATAACTTAGAATCAAAAAGTTGCATATCAACTGACATGTTACATACAACCACTTTGTTTTCTGGCTTTACAATAAATTTGGATGTTGTTCTAACTCTAGTTTTCATAATGTTATTTCATTTATATTGTTAATAGTAACTATAGACTCTTCTGAATACTCCTCTATCATCTTCTGCACAAGTTCCTCTTCCCTTGTATCCTTGAAATAAGGTATAATGATAATAGGAGATTTGTGTCTAAGTATTCTACCAACTCTTTGCTTTACTACAATCTCCGAACTATTCAAGTTGCAGAATATACCTATCCTACAATTAGTCAAGTTCACACCTTCATTGAGTATGTTACAGGCAGTAATATGCTTAATCTTGTTAAGATTAAACATTTCAAGGTTCTTCACTGAAGCCTTATTCTTTGAGGTGATATTGTATTTACCTAACCTCTCTGACTGCTCAATACTACTACAGAAAGTCAAAGTCTTGTAATTCCTGAACTTGTCAAGAAGAGATAGTACAAGGGCTTCCTTCTGTTCAGCACACCATTTCAATCTTTTGCCAGCTGTAGAAAGCCATAAATTCTTTATTCTCTCATTCCTTGAGTTAAAGTACTTATTCTTGTACCACTCTATAAGTGAAGAGATACTATCATAGCAACCTTTCTGAGTGGTGATTATATCACGACCAAACTTCTTAACCTTATAGGTATAATTAGTAGTGTCCAAAGTCAAAGGCAGTAGATATACTATAGGCTCAGGTAGTACTTCATCTTCTACAGCTTCCTTGAGACCACACTTAATGACCTCAGCCTTGTGGTTGTAAATGAAATAATCCCTCATGTCTCTCTTAATAGTGGCAGACAATCCAATGAAAGACTCATTGATATGGATAGTCTCCAATACATCAATTCTTGCTTCTGACAAATGCTGCATCTCATCTGCCACTACTACATCAAAGTATGAGTTCTCATAGTTCTTTAGTGACTCATAGCATTCAATGGTAATATAGTCAGACTTGATACCTCCCCATTTCTCAATCTCATCCTTCCAAGTCTGCTTATGCACAGTCTTAGATACAAGTATCAGGATACTTGTAGGGCTTTCATCATTTCTGAATACCCTATCACATATATGATTAATGAGGTCTATTGCTACTTTGGTCTTCCCCATCCCAGTAATAAGCTCTAAGATAAGATACTTAGCTTTGTCTATCTTAGACAAAGCTAAGCTATTCACTTCTTCTCTAGTCATTGCTCAATTTCTCTTTACTATTTCATACTTTCCAACATAGTAGCTTCTTGATTTTCAGTAGGCATTTTGTGATAATGTTACCTCCATCCAATGAAAATACTATGGCTTCGTTGTCAAGTTCACACCAATACTCCTCTAATGAGAATATGAAATGAAATATAATAAAGATTCCAAATAGAGTTACATTAAGCCAAGGAACAATGCCCAATAGAACAATGACCAAGATTGCCCATAGAGGTACTCCTATCTTATATGTCTCTACTATTTGCATCTCTCCATTTATCCTACGATACTTTTCAACATTTGTATCTGTCAAGATGCAAATAGTGAAAAGTATGATAAGAATTGATATAATCCACATCACTTGCTAATATCTTTAAAGATTGTAGGAACCTGACCATATACAGGTAACTATATAGTAATCTTGTTGTCTAACTCAGAGGATAAAGGAAATATATTTTTTCTCTCCCTTCTTACTACCTCTTGAGCCTCCTCTAAGGTATTATATCTACCAAAGGAATGACCCCCAATTCTTACCCTATATTTACCATCCTCTATGGTGATGTTCCTACATTTTAGTAGTACTATTCAATACTATTTTCTTATTTTACTTAAATCCAAAAATGTAGAAGTATTCCCACCAGTGATTACTGTTGGTACAGTCCCATCCCATTTCTCAATCCACATCTTCTCAAGGATTTCAGGGGTAAGTGCTTGCTGCCTTAACTCATTGGCCTTCTTCTCTGCCTCAGCAGCTACAATAAGTTTCTTAGCCTGAGCTTCTGCCACTTTAACCTCATTCTCTACCTGCATAGCCTGCTGAATAGCCTTATTTTTGGCATTTACAGACTCTACAATAGTCTGAGGATATTTGAGACCAGAGGTTAGCTGCTCCAACTGAAAGTTCTCTTTGGCAAGTGCCTGAGTTAAGTACCTTTCAATAGCATTCTCAATACTATCCCTCTTGCTTACAATATCATCAGTAGTAAACTTATTGAGCTGGATTCTAAAGGCATCCTTTACATAGTTATACAGAGTACCTCTGATTACCTCATTCAACTCTTTTCTGTACTTCTTAAAGACAGCAGGTGATTTACCATCAATAATCTTCAATGATACAGTAGGGTCTACAGTGAACTCTGAACCATCCTTTGCATTGATTGTAAATGGCTCATAGTCAATGGTCTGTACATAAGTAGGATACTCATATACTGTGGTAGTCCAAGGATTATACCACACAATGCCAGTTACCAAAGAAGCATCATCCACTCCCTTATCACTGCCATACAGATTCACCTTGATGCCTTCACAACCTGCATCTACCTTCTCCATACATGATGTCATTGAGAACACCATAAACAAGGACAGAAGTCCCAAAATCAATTTACTTTTCATGTTTTCTTTCTAATTTAATTACTGTTAAACACTTTGTTCTGACTGATAGATATAATGTTGCCACTACCATAAAGAATCCTATCACATTCTCAATGGTATTAGGTGCTGAAATCATTTCAAGTCCTAAGGTTATTAGGATAATGAAGATTACAAACCATACAGCAACTTTTACTACTACTTTACCCATAATCTACTTTCTTCATGCTTTTTTTTTTGTTAAACTTATATTGCTTAGTCAGTGAGACTTTAGTCTCCTTCTTTAGTCGGAAATACATAGTTAGATAATCTTTAGAATAATGATTCTATCATATTTCAAACAGTTTTATGTAAGTTCTCTTACACTCCCCACTCCAATACCATTTGTTATACCATAATAGCACAATGTATTTATTCCTTAATATGACTATATCAATTCTGGGAAGATACCTATTGTACATTATAATAACCCAAACACATAAAGCAATGAGGAGTAATACATTATATACCATCATATTATTCTGGTTTAGGACAACATATTACATACTCAAATCTTGAACAAATTTCTTTCCATTTCATATAGTTATCACATGAGTTTTTCTTTAATGCCTTTGCATCAATGAAGTTACTTACACAGAGCATATCATACTTGTTAGTAGGATGAGGAATTACCTCAAAGTACCCATCTAAATCATGTATAATTGCCCTAATAGTATCACCTGATGATATAAAGTCATCCACAACTATGAACCTTGTAGTACCAACCTCATCAATTCCTCTTAATGAAGAACAATGAGCACTTGTATCTTCTTCCTTCCTGACAATCAGGATGTAGGTCTTAGTAGTTGGGTTAATGTTGTGTAACTCATTAAGCATAGCACCTGCAATCATAGCTCCTGATGTACCTCTTACTACAAAGGTTATGCTTGTACCTTCCTCAATGTCCTCTTTATATGTATTGAAGATTGCTTCTGCACTCTGTTGTATGTAGCTATGCTTCCAATGGACACCAAATGGATATTCTACACTAATGAAATGGTCAAGATGTATAAATTTAGGAACATATCCCATAGTCTCTTAGTTTTATCCTGCTTATTCAGAGGTTGTAAAAAAAAAAAAAAAAAAAGAAGGACAAGGGTATTATTAGTACCCCTGCCCTTACTATGAGAACATATCCAGTTAGTCCTCAAACACTTGATAGGTATATGATACACCTCCAAGATGTTCTACTGTTCTCTGCAAATGAGCTTCAAGTCTTTCCTTTTCACTCATTGCAGCCCACTTGCCAGGCTTAGACCATGAAGGACAAGAATCCTTGCTAATCATGTACTCATAAGCCTCCTTACTCATGTTGATAGTCTGAGTAGCCGGTTTACATTTTCTAGTGTGGAAAGTGATAATCTCGGGATTTTTCCCATTCTTATCAGTTATCCTCACAGAGCCTTTGGTCATCTTGTCCAAATCTTCAGTTTGGACATAGATGGTCTTTTTGAATACTTTACCAGATTTGGTTTTTCTCTCAATGACTTTTCGAGTTGTTTTAAGGCACTCTTCCTTGCTGAACATTGTACTTCCTTGAAGTTCAATACTCAGACTTAGTTTGATTTCACTCATGTTTATTAATCTTCTTCAGATTCTCCCTTCATAATTGCAGCAAGCATAAGAGCAGCCATTGCATCTTTTGCTGTGGCTTCTCCCTTATCTGCTTTTTCTCTCAACTCCTCTGCCATTTTAATGTGAAGAGTATGTTTCAAGGCTTCAATAGTGCCCATTAATTCTCTCACATTGAGGAATATTGCACTTGTTACAATCACCTCGACAGGTGCTTGCACTGTCTTACCTTTGTAGCTTTCCACCAAGTTTTCAACAAGTTCAACATTGGTTAAACCACCATTCTCTTTGCCACCTTTAATGGCTTTTGCAGCATTTTCAAATGACTGCTCATCCAACTTTCTTTCAAGTGGATTCTGTTCTTTTTCTTTCATCTTTTTTTTTAGAAAGTGAATAAAAATAGTAAGTTACACACAGTAAATGCTAACTATAACAATGACTATATCAAAAGCAAGAACCTGCCATCCCATCCAAAGCAAGAACAACCCTCCACAATCAAGCTTCATAGGGCAGAATATTTCTCGGAATGGCAGTCATAAGTAATGGCAAAGCACTACTCAATTATATTTTGCAGATATAATCTTCATTATTATATTTACACAAATAGCATCCACTGTGTGTATTCAATGCAGTTAAGAGTAAATACCCTAAGACCTACATTTACTTACCTAATGAATTTACAGTGTTGTACACACCAAGCAGTGAGTTAGGCACAGCAATTTTCAGCTTGCTATACTCTTGAGACTTTGCATTCTTCCATGTCTTGAAGGAAAGCATAATAGCCTTGAGTGCTTCTCTATACTCACTTGAAGCCACAGCATATTCTGTGTTAGACTTGTTTGTAGACTCTTCAATAGCCACTTCACAGTCATGCTTCATAGAGTTCAGTTGAGCCTGTACCTCTCTGTGCTTCTTCTGCAACTCATAGAAAGTATTGTCTACATCCTCTGCACTTACAGAAGGCTCATAGGTATAGATAAGAGCATCTCTACCCTTACCATCTACTTGATGAGGATGCTGTATTCTATTCTTGAGTTTCTTCCTCTCATCAGACAATACATCATCAGGATGTATGTACTTGCCTATTACAGCAGCCACAGTCTCAAGCTGGTAGTATCTGTTCCTCTCCTTTATAGGAAGAGAAGCATAATACTCCTGCTCTGTCAGTACATGAGGAGCCACAGGTGACAGTGGTTTCTCCACTCCACACTCTTCGCACCAGTCATCAAGACTGACAGACTGGAGTCCATCTATCAAGTCATTCTTAGCCTTGATAGCCTCCCTGAGCCAAGCTATGAGTGACTTTGCCTGTGCAATACTCTCAAGCATGGAAGGTATTGAGCTTAACACCTCCCTTGATGTACCCTCTTGTATGACATTATGTGCATTAGCACTTATCAAGCCAACCTCTACATTCAGAAAAGACACATTGTTAAGTTGTGTTTCCATACCCTGTATGTACTCCTTTGCCATATTAGCAATGTGATTGGCTGAAGTTGAAGTGAGGGCTACTCCTTCTTCACCTTCTTTCTTGAAGAAAACTAAATCCTTTTGCATATCTCATCTTATTATTTTGTTTATTCAAATAATATATCAAGTACTCTTCTCCACTTACTTTTTCTTGTCCTTATAGTATTGTCAGAAGTATTACTTGACACATTCTTTCTGTTGCTGTTGAGTGTTCCTTTTCTCCCATAAGTCATAAAGAGCTTACCACTCCTCTCTCTTAGTCCTCCTTGATACCATCTATATTCAATAGCAGCAGGAGTTCTGCCAATTTCAAGTGATGCTTCCCTAAATGCTTTTTGCAAGTTATTAGGATTTTCCTCAATTTTACTGATGACTACTTTCTCTTCATCCTCAGTCCATTTTCTAAGTGTACTCATTTGATAATTTGATTATTCATTTTGTTCTGTAACATGATATAGTGTTTTATATACTAATCTAGTATAAATATAATGGATTCATTTCATATTGAAAGAATGTCCTAACAAAGTCATACAGCTTTTCATGTTGAAACTCTTGTATTCAAAGTCACGTAACCCTTCTTTATATCCCCACATTTGGTCATTGCATCACAAGTGGTTATAGCTTTCCTATAAGCATCACATTTTCAGTCATTTTGTCATTGCATGGTCAGGAAATAGTGATTAAATAGACATTGTATCTCCAGTGAGACTCGAACTCACAACCTACAGATTAGAAGTCTCTTTGGGTAGACATAAATATTTTACTTAAATAAGCTATGCACAGATAGGTGGATAAAGAGAAAGAAACAATATGTTGAACTTCTTGGAGGTGAATGTGAACATTGTCACATTAGACTCAATGATTCAAATTATGCTATCTTTGACTTCCACCATACAAACCCCAATACTAAGGAGTATAGTTGGTCCAAACTCAGACTATTCTCTGATTCAAAGATTAGAGAAGAACTATCTAAATGTCAGTTGTTATGTGCTAACTGTCATAGACTTGTCCACTCTAATTGCTAACAGTGACTCCTCCCAGACTCGAACTGGGACTCAACTGCTTAGAAGGCAGTTGCTTTATCCATTAAGCTAAGGAGCCATGTTACTTCTAACTTGTTGCTCTATCCAATTGAGCCATGGAGACATCATAAAAGGTCAGATATTCTCACGAACCTCTGACCTGTAGTGACAATATGTCACCCGAACTAAAAATCCTTTACCTAAAAATAATCAAATTACCTTTCCTGTTATTTTGTTAAACCATCTGTATAAAGACAATACTTCAAACTCTTCCTCTGAGATTAGCTTATAGCAACAGAATATCATCACTACAACAGCTATAAGAGTCTGAAAGAAATATCCATTGTCATAGATGCTATCTACTCCTGCTACAAAGAGTATAGTCACAAAGCCTGTTGTCCATAACAATATGCCTTTGATTATAAACTTAAATTTGTTCATTTTTGTTTAATTGCTTGTTAAGTTGAAAATAATTCAAGCACATCTTCTGTACTAAACTCTACCTTATTCTCATAGTCTATGTCAGACTTACTCATAGATTCACTGCCTTGATTATTCATAATGTTGCTATGAGCTAAGGTATTATTATGCACAGAGATGTGCTTTATATATTCATCAATGACCAGTCCCACACTCTTGTCAAGAAGAGCATGAGACTGAGCAAAGATGTATAACTCTCTAATTGTCACTGTATATTTATTTAAGATTTGTTACAGTAATCAAATATAATGTAGAGGATTATGGCATAGAATACCAAGGCCACTATGAATAGTATTACTTCCATATTATAGTCATCTCCTTTTCAAATCTTACTACTTCACTTGGAGTAATAGCTATCAAGTTACCAAATACCTTAATATATGCCTGTCTCTTGATAACTATTTCTTCCTTTATTACCATTTCCATGAATACTTCATGATTTCTCTTTAACATATCCATGTGTAATTTCTTTGATTGCTTGTAATTCTTTGAACTACATATTGCATTAGGATTTACTCTATATCTTGCCATAACTTAGTCCATTAAGTCCCATAAATAAGATTCATACTCACATGCAATTTCCTCATAAGTTAGTTTGGCTTCCTCTAAATATTCTGAGAGAAAATTACTTACTTGTTGGAAATTGTTAATATCACCATTGTATGTGACATTAAGCCACTTTTCACAAAAGTGAACAGCAGCTTTCTGTTTATCTGTAGTCATATTTGATTGTTTTTTAGGTATATTTCTAGTTTTTACATTCATAAATTATTGCTGCTGCCAGTATTACTAAAGTACAAATTATATGTATTGCTAACATAGTATTCAGTAAATATAGCTATAAAATTATATATGTTGTTGCTTATAACACAAGGTAAAAAAGAAGGTATAAGGTAGGAGATTGTGCCATCCCACCTTATAATTCTCTTTCAGCTATCAGATAGAAACTCTATTAATATCTGACTCACCTCCCTTCTCCAATGTGAGAAGTTTAGCCTTGGTCAAATCAATAGATTCTCCAACTCCTACAGTAGCATCATTAGCAAGAGGAATATAAGTCTGTCCTCCTCCTACCATCATAAAGCAAACTGAGTTGCCATATTGTGATGGTACTACTGTTGCAGACTCTACTGCCTGAATTTCTTCCTGAGTAAATGCTCGTGAAGATTTAACACTCCATTTTCCTGCATAAGTTCTAAGAGTTGAGAAAATGTTCATACAAACTTACCAATGCCCTTTGGATTTATTTTGGTATCTGGCACACCTGTTAAATGATAAATGTTAAATGATAAATGCTAAAATGCAACTATTGTGGAGTTGCAAAGGCACAGGAGGAGTAATGAGCTATACTAATATCACATATATGATATGATATAACTGATAACTAACCTCAGTGTGTCAAGAGCAAAGGAGGAGTAATGAGCCATGCTGATAATATATTGCTGTAATAGAGCTTTGAGATAATAATATTGCTTCTACCTTGCCATTCTTTATACAATATAATCATTGTCTTGAAGAGGATAATAATAGTCTTGATTATCTCTATCACCATAATATTGCTTTTGCAATACCTTGCTGAAACCAGATAGGATAAAAATAAAAGTGAGGGAAGACCCTCACCTTTATAATTTATAAGGCAAGTATTAAATACTTACCCTATAAATATCACTCTCACCTGACTTACCTAAAGTCACAAGTTTAGCCTTAGTTAAATCAACCAATTCACCAGAGCCAAGAGTACTATTCTGGTCTAGTGGAATATAGGTCAATCCACCACCAACCATAGTGAACTGAACAGAATTACCATACTGAGAAGGTACAACAACAGCCTGAACTACAGCCTTAATTTCCTCTTCAGTAAACTCTCTAGTAGATTTAACTTCCCATTTACCTGCATAAACTCTCAAAGAACTAAAGATATTCATAATATATGTATGGTTGACCTAAGCACCAAAAGGTTCAAAGTTAATAATAAATTCAAATAATAAGGAGAAGTAATGAGTTATTTAAGGTTTTCCTTAGCCTCATAATACTCATAAGGGTCAAATCTATCAACCCAGTTATCATAGTGTTCTAATGTATCAAGGAATGATTCAGTAGCATTATAATAGTCTCTGTAAGGTTGTACTTTATTAATGTCAGAGTACCAGATGCCAAAGGTAAATCCTATAGCCAAGACAATGAGAACACAAGGAATGATAAGCAATAAATCTCTCTTCATTTTAGTAAGTTTTTAATGTTAGTAATCAAATAATAAGGAGGAGTAATGTATCATTTCAACTCCACGGGGGTATATCCCAATCTCAAAAACTATGGGGGAGTGATGAGGTTATTATACACCACTCCTAGAAATATAATAGAAAAAAAAAATTAGAAAAAAAAAAAAATTATTTTCTGTGCAGTAAATTTTTCATTTATATATTTGCATATATCAAAATTTTTACTTACCTTTGCAGTCGTGTTGGAGTAGCAAGTACTTCAGGATAGAGAATCATCAACTCTTAAAAGCATAGATGACCCCCTATAATCAGGAGTTTACTTGGGCACAGCAGCTTAGGAAAGTAAAGGATACTAAGAAGGCTACAGGCAAGTGCCCCACTTGAAGAGGATTACAAATAAGTATTTAGCCGAGCTTTAGGCCAAGTCTTCAAGGGTGGTGTAAAAGACTACAGAGATAACACAGAGTGAGAACTAATAATATATAAACGGGGTAAAAGACTGATTATAAGGATGCAAGCCATAATGCTGGCAGGGTCTCTTTATATTTTAAGAAAAGGTTTGATAATTCTAGATTCTGTTGGAATAAAGGGTAATAGGCTAAAATTACAAATAATAAAAATGGGAAATTTATTAATAGGAACACATAATAGTGTCACAGGTGAGAAGGGCAAAGGAATATTAAGTTGGTTAGTTACTCCCTTCTCTAAGACACAGTCAAAAACTATAGAAGAGCAATATAATGCAGGTTGTACAATGTTTGATATAAGATTTAAACAAGATAAGGATAAAGTTGTTATATGTAAGCATGGCCTTTGGTCATCAAAGAGGACTTTAGAATCTATATTAAATCAAATAAATAATTATGGGAACTGTTTAGTATCCTTAACATATGAGGGTAAATCTAATACCTTCCTACAGCATCAGTCTCTCATAGGATATTATGAATATATAAAAAAGAAATACCCTAATATAACTTGGCAATATTTAGCAATAAAATATGGTAAAAATTCCCAAGGAATTAAATGTAGATATGATATACTGAAAGTAGACTTGCCTATAAAGACAATACAGGGTTTTCTACCTCTAGATGGTAGAAGTTGGCATACTTACCTACCAATACCTTGGTTATGGAAAAAAATATATAATGATACTCCAACATTTAATAATGAATATTATACTTACGTAGATTTTTTATGAGAATAACTAAAGAATTATTAAAGGAGAAACTATTAAGATGGGTGTGGAAATTTCCACAAAGTTTTGTTGCATTATGCTTAGAGGGTGTAATATGTTCATATTCTATACAGAAGGGCATAGATAATAGAATTTTTATTATCAATACATTATTACCCTCCTCTATATCTTTAGGAGATTTTATATTTATACACCCATATTCTTTTGAGAAATCTATTAAACATGAGTTAGGACATAGTAAACAGTCTGATATACTAGGCCCCTTATACCTAATAATAATAGGCATTCCATCATTACTAAATAATATATCTCTTCGCTTATGTAGAAAAGTTGGAATTAAATGGGATTATTATAAATTCTACACAGAAAGGTGGGCTAATAGGTTAGCAGGAATTACTTAGAAGTATATAAATAAAGATTAATTTAACCCTCTTTACTCCTTCAAGACAAGAAAATGATACTTGGATTGAAAATAATTGGGAAAAAGTTTGGTTATTTGAAAAATAATACTTACCTTTGCAGTGTCAAAGAGAAGAAGATAAGAAATGTGTTTTAGGATTAAAGAAGTACTACCTTTTTTTCTTGATAGTCTATTCATTACTTGCGTATATTTCTAACATAAAGGTAGTACTTCTTTTTCTTTATTTTGTCTTGTGGTGTAAAGGTAACACATGGGTCTTTGGTCCCCACATTGTAGGTTCGAGTCCTGCCAAGACAACAAGAAGATGCCCTCTTAGTACAAAGGACAGTACATAAGTCTTCTAAACTTAGAATATAGGTTCGATTCCTATAGGGGGTACTTGTTATGGGGATGTAGACTATGGGTTAGGTCATAGCCCTTTCAAGGCTAAGGATAAGGTTCAAATCCTTACTTCCCTACTAATAGATTATGTGGTGTAGTGGTCTGCATATCACACTGTCAATGTGAAGGCTAGGGTTCAATTCCCTCATAATCTGCCCCGTTTATAAGAAAGTCCTATATCACAGCGGTGATTAGGCAAATGGAAAGGTAACTGAATGGGATTCAGCCTAGTCTTGAAAACTAAGGGAACAGTAAAATGTTTGGGGGTCGGGACCTCATCTTTCCGCTAAATAGATGTGTTCATTGACTTATTGGTAAGGAATTGGAGAGTAAACCTAAAAGGTTTAGGGACTGTCTGCTAAACAGATTGTACTAGCAATGGTATGTGTTTCGAGTACACTGCTCTCCGCTAAATAATAAAAAAAAAATAGGGAATTAGTCCAGTTAGGTTAGGATGCAGCATTTGGGATGCTGAGGTCAAGAGTTCGAGTCTCTTATTCCCTACTAATCATTAATGGGGAGGTAGCATAAATGGATAATGCGCTAGATTTGCACTCTGGAAGATTGGGTTCGAGTCCCACCTGCTCCACATTGTTTTCTTGTTTTTCATAATACTAAGCTTTGCTTGAACCCTCTTTTGGGTAGTTAGAGGTTAAAGAAACTGCCCTATCAATGCTCCTTAGTTCAGTGGTTCAGAATAGTTCCCTTACAAGGAAAAGGTCATAGGTTCGAGTCCTATAGGAGCAACTAATGTTCCTATAGCTGAATTGGTTAAAGCAACAGTCTCTTAAACTGTGGACTCTGGGTTCAAGTCCCAGTGGGAACACTCATTTCCCTAAAGCATTGGTGGTGATGCTAGAGACCTTTAATCTCTGGAACTAGGTTCAACTCCTAGTGGGGAAACATAATTGTTTAACTCCAAATTTTACAGTTATGAGAAGAGTTCTTTCTTTTATTAAGAAAGCTGGTAATGTTTATGTAAGAATCATTGCTAAGAGTCAGATGATGACTCCTACAGGGTCTATTCCAATACCGGAATAACCCTTCATTTGGAGGTAAACTAATTAGGGGTAGCTTTAATGTGATGAATTAAAGAGGACTGTAAATCCTCTGCCATGTGCTATTTAAGGTTTGATTCCTTTCTGCCCCACTTCAATAGAAATCAAAGTCCTTGACTTATGGAAGGTGATGCAGGTAGAGATGCAAATAAGTCATTTGGGTACTGGGCAGGTCTGGTGACATTGTGTGAGACTGAAAATCTCAAGAATAAAGTTCGATTCTTTGAGTACCCACCTAATGCCCCTTTGGTGGAACAGGTAGACACAATAGCCTTAGAAGCTATGCTGAAGTAATAGTAAGGTAAGAGTTCGAGTCTCTTAGGGGGTACTAAAAATAATTTGAAAATAATTAAGTAAATGCTTGGTTATATCATAAGTTTTACTTAACTTTGCATTATTAAAATAAGAGAATATGTTTGAGGAAGAGAGTTTATTTACTCCGATAGAATCAGATAGGGATATGTTATCCAGTTCTTCACAACTATTCATAGATTTCTTGAATCAGATTGAAGGTTGGAAGACTAAATGTAAGAATCTACATTGGGCAGCTCCTAAAAAGAATATACATGTATATCTTGATGAGTTCCTTGAAATCCTATCAGACTACCAAGATAGTCTTGCAGAAGGTTACATGGGCATCCTAGGTAAGATGCAACCTAATGCTATCAAAGGCACTTCAAGTGATGCATTAAATGCTTACACATTTATAGCAGAGGTTAAATCTGCCACCTTAGCATTTTATGCTAAGATACCACAGGATGTTATCTATAAGGGTATTACTTCAGAATGTGAGACTTTCATTCAGAACATCAACAAGTATGATTACTTGTTCCACTTATGTGATATAAGACCATATTAAGACACCGTCCCCTTAGTGCTAATGGTTAGCAAGCTTGTCTTGTAAACAAGAAGAGAAGGTTCAAATCCTTTAGGGGACCCACAAGTTACTAAAAGCTGTCTTATCTACAGTGAGAGAGTAACACTCAATGCTACTAGATAAACCTCGGCAGGAGCTGACCTGCGCCACTGAAATTAAAAAGCTCAATGAGGTGTAGGTGATTGAGGGTGCAAGTTAAGGTGATACTTGCAATGCCTAAGTACCAGTTACCCAAATCTTAGGCTCTTGTAGATATGGTGTTAGTGGTAGCATATGACATTGCCAATGTCAAGGGGTCAGTTCAAGTCTGATTATCTACTCAATGTGGGATTAGTGTAATGGTAACATGTAACCCTTCCAAGGTTAATTTGACAGTTCGAGTCTGTTATCCCACTCTAACATCGCGGAGAGAATTGGTATTCAATCCAGTCTCATAAGCTGGACTCCAAGTGTTTGATTCACTTCTCCGCAACTAGTTTAAATTGATATGGAAAAGAGTAGAATGACAAGGACTAAGATAGAGAAGGGCCAAGAAGTGCATCAGATTATGCATGCTTTGACTGCTGATAATCTTAGGGGAGTTGTGAAGGAAGCCAATTCCTTAGGGATTAAAAGAGAAGATATAGTCTCTCTCTTAGAGGAAAGAGGTCAGTATGTATTAATATACTATTATGGAGGAGAAGCTTAATTTAGTAGAGAGAGCATTGATGAGTGAGGAGGAGTTCAAGAAGTATCTGGGAAACAAGGCAGATATAGTAGAGGACTCGCTTACAGTAGAGAACCCACTTACAGAGACTCTTAATTTAAGAGATTATAGAGCTGTTGGTAAGTTTAAATCAATTAGGAGAGCCATAAGAAGAGGGTTAGTATCTCCTTCAGGCACTATATGTCCTAAGAGACCTTTCAATAACAGAGCTAATACTAGCAGAAGGAAAGGGTACCACAGCAGAGTAATGAATGAAGTAAAGAAGTCAATATATGAGCAACTCAAACACAGAAGGGCAGAATACCTATAATGAGGAGCCTGTTCTATATTGCAAGCATTGTTTATCCTTGAAGGTGAGATTTGTACCTAGGATGAAGGATTCGGATTATTGTGATGAGTGTGGCTCTACTGATATTGGGGAGTGCTCAATAGAAGAGTGGGAGACTAATTACAGGAACAGGTACGGACACAAATATTTGGAAAACTATTAAATATAAAATGATATGGGAGAAAAGGAAGAACTTAGGCAGGAACAGCCATCTAAGATGAGTTATGAACAGTTGGAGAATGTGGCTCATCAATTGAGTGAACAAGTTAAGCAGTTGTACATGAGCCTTCAGAAATCTAATCTGGAGAATACATTCCAAAGACTTAACTATTTATTTAAGGTGGTAGAAAATGGTCACGCATTTAAGCCGGATTTCTTGAATAAGTGTACAGAGGAAATTGAAAATATAATGGCGATTCCTGAGGAGGACACCAAGGAAGAAGGTAAGGAAGAAAAGTAAATATCATCATGGAGAAGCCTAATAATATAGCAAGAGTACCATGCTCTCTAGACAAAAGCTTCTTCAGGTATTGGCTCATGTTCCTAGAACCTTTTCATAAGTTAACCAAAAGAGAGATAGATGTTGCTGCATCTTTTGTGAAGCAAAGATATGAACTCAGTAAAGTTATCAAGGACAGTGAAATACTTGATAGGGTTACAATGAGTGAGGATACAAAGAAGAAGGTGAGGGAAGAGTGTAATATTACTCTTCCACACTTTCAAGTAATTTTGGGTAAATTAAGGAAGAACAAAGTCATAGTAGATGGCAAGATAAATCCCAAATTCATCCCTAATATCAATGCAGATAATGATGCCTTCCAGTTGTTATTACTCTTTGAGTTAAAATGATATATTCTGATATAATTGGTAAGGTTTCCAGTGAGTTGAACCTGCCTGCTAAGCTAGTAGATAGAACATACAGGGCATTTTGGTTATTCATTAACCAATCCATACAATCCTTGCCATTAAAGGAAGATATTGATGAGGAGGATTTTGCTAAGTTGAAAACAAACTTTAATATTCCTTCATTAGGTAAGTTGACTTGTACCTATGATAGAATGTTGGGAGTTAAGAAAAGGTTTAAGATTATAAAACAGTTAAGGGAGAAGAGATGAAGAAATTGTTTATTAGTCAGCCCATGAAGGGTAAGACAAATGAAGAAATAGAAGCTGAAAGAGCCAAAGCTGTGGAAGAGGCTAAGGCAGTACTCAATGATGATGTGGAAGTGATTGATAGCTTCTTCAAAGATGCACCAGTAGATGCAAGACCTCTGTGGTTCTTGGGTAAATCAATTGAGCTATTATCTGTGGCAGATGCTGCATATTTTGCTAAAGACTGGGACAAATATAGAGGTTGTAAGATTGAGCACTCTTGTGCTGTAGAATATGGTATAAAAGTTATTGAGTATGTTGAAGGTTAAGAAAATAAAGCCAATGTTCACTGCACTTATCACTACTATGAACAAGTATGAGCATGATGTAGTGACTGAAGGTGGACTTATTGATACCACAAAACAGCAAGGAGGGTTAAAAGAATACCAGACTGTTCTTGCAGTGGGAGATTCAGTAAGGAATATAAAGGTAGGTGATATAGTGTGTGTAAACCCTACAAGGTTTGCAGTAAGAAAACATCAAGCAGGCACTCTTAAAGATGGAATTGTAACTGACAATCCTGTTACTACTTACAATTTTGATGTTGTTGAGATGGATGGAAAGCAGTGTCTATTGCTACAGGATAGGGATATTGACTTCATTATTGAAGAGTATGAGGAAGTTCCTGACCCAACTCCTTCACCTATTATTCAACCAGAGAAGAAGAAACTAATTGTATAACTCAAAAGAGTGTATCAGGAAAACCAATCCTAATACACTCTTTTTTTTTTACCAGACTTTATGTATAGCATCTATGCACATATAAATAAATTAAATGGCAAAGTTTACATAGGTCAGTCTTCATCACCTAAAAATAGGTGGAAAGGGAAAGGAATATCTTATAGAGGATGCCATTATTTTTATAATGCAATAGTAAAATATGGTTGGGATAATTTTCACCATGTTGTATTATCTTCCAATTTAACTAAAGACGAAGTGAATAGGATAGAATCTATCTTAATAAGCTATTATGTTAATCTTGGTATTAGTTACAATATAGCTCCTGGGGGATTTGGTATAATAGGTTCCAGAAGTGAAGAACATAAGAGGAAGATAAGTAAATCCTTAAAAGGTGTGCCAAAGTCAGAGATAGCAAAGCAGAATATGAGGAATAATGCCACTCATCATGGAGGGAAAGAGGTAGCTATGTTTGATAAGGATAATAATCTTATTAAAATATTCAAGACTTGTGGACTGGCTTCTAAAGAAACTGGAATAAAAGCTACGCACATTGCAAGATGTGCAAGAGGTGTTAGACCAAGTGCAGGTGGTTATATTTGGAGATATAAATAGTAAGAGGTTATGATGAAATTACTTAAATATGAAGGTTATAAGGTTGTGATAGAACCAGAGCTTTTAACATTAAAGCCCTTCAAACAAATATGGACAAGAGATAAAACAGTAAATAAGGACAAAGCCTTAGCAGAAATTGCTTTCATCTATTTTATGACTGACCCAAGAAGTGACTATCAATACCTTGTAGATGACAAGGAGAGAAAGGAAGCTATTAAAGAGGGAGAAGGTATGCCTCCCAAATGGGAGCCTGATAAAGTAGTAAAGGATGCTATGGAGTTTTACATGTCCTTTAAGCCAATCTCCGCTTTACTTCTTGAAGACACGAGATTCATGGTTGATAAGTTCAGGGCAAAGCTTAGGAGCATTGATTTTGACAGTCTTGAAGTAAAGGAATTTAAGGAGATTACCAGCATTGTAAAGCAGATTACTCCACTTGTCAAGGACTTGGATGAAGCAGAAAAGGCCCTCAATTCAGAAATAAGAAACTCAGGAAAGATGAGAGGTTCAGGAGAGAAGACAATATTTGAAGATGACTTAGCAATATAATTATGTTAGAACACTTTATAGAGGGACTTAATAATCATATTAAGGGAAGAAGAGAAGTTTTAGACATTCAGACTACAGGCCATTTGGTTTTGCAAAGAGAGATTATCCCACATAGTACTTTTAAGGTTTTGAAGACTTATAAGTATACTGTTTGGTTTGTCAAAGATTTCAAGACATATGAGGTACTTACACTAAAGCATACAGTAAGGTCTCTTACTGGTCAGGAAGAGTCTGTGAATAAGGATATGAGTGTTACATTATCTGAAATGTTGTTTAATTGGGTAGGTTCATCATTCTATGATGAAGTCATAAGGGGAGAATATAATGGAATTTCAGAGGATTAAAATGAACAAATATCAGACTGAGCTTACTGAGGAATTGGTTAATAGCCTTCCTCAGGAAGTTCAGGACCAATTATTTGATATTATAAATAATGTAGAGTTTGTCAAGAGACTGATAAGTCCTACAAGAGAATATGCCAAAGACAGGCCAAGGGATGATAAGGGTAGAATTATTGTAGATTTAGTCAATCCCCATATACTTGAGAATATGGATTACTTCAGGCCATCTGCTATACATTATGAGAAGTATGGTACATTTACCAACCTTAGGCCTAATGCCAATCCTAATAGTGAATATGGTAAGTGGATAAGAGAAGAGAGAAGAAGGATTTGGGATGGATATGTAAGGGAATCTGATGGAGAATGGGTTACAGGATATTTGTATTGGTTCCTTAATTATTCTCCTATGATGCTATCCAAGATTAGGGAGTATAAAGATAAGGATGGTAAAAAGAGGAAGTCAAAGAGGGCAGATAGAGTAGAGTCATTACCTGAGTGCTGGGAAGGTATATATTGGAGATTCCATTGCTTAGACCAAGCATCAAATGGTGGCCTTTACAACAACTTTGAAGGAGGTCAGCACATGGCTGAGCTTGCATCCAGAGGTAAAGGTAAGTCATATAGTCTTGCATCAATTCTCAATCACATATTTGTAGTGGGTGAGAATAAGGATGCACATGAGAAAGTAAAGGGTATAGTAACTGCTTATCAGAAGGAGTACCTTACCAAGGATGGTGTACTCAACAAGTTTGTAGATATGGCTAACTTCTGTGCAACTAATACTCAGTTCCCAAGAAAGAGATTAAAGAACTCTTTACAGGAAATGACTTGGACAATGGGGTATAAGGATATGGAGTTGGATATTGAAAGAGGCACTCAGAATACAGTCTTAGGTGTATCATCTAAGGATGATGAATCTAAGTTGAGAGGTAAGAGAGCTGCCAAGATTCTTATCGAGGAGTTTGGTACTTTCCCTAGACTTGTAGACCTATATAATGTATTGTTACCTTCAGTACAGGATGGTGATATTATCTTTGGACAAATCTATATGTTAGGTACTGCTGGTGATAATGAATCAGACTTTGCTGGTGCCCAAGAAATCATGTATAATCCAAGGGGTTACAATATGTATGCCTTACCTAATGTGTTTGATAAGTATAATCAGGGTAAGCCTCATTTTGTGTTCTTCTTCCCCGGTTATGTAAACAGAAAAGGATGCTACAATGAAGATGGGGTATCTGATATTATCAAGGCACTGATTGAGATTCTTATGAACAGATACAGGGTAAAGTATAATTCTACTGACCCTAATACTATTATCAAGACTATTGCTGAGGTTCCTATTACTCCTGCTGAAGCTATTGTTAAGACAGGTGTAAATATGTTTCCTGTAGCTGACTTGACTGAAAGAATAGGTCAATTGGATGCTAATCTTACAGAATATGATGATGTATATGTAGGTGATTTGGTATTCAATAAAGATGGTCAGGTGGAGTATAAACCTACCTCTGCTACACCTATTAGGGATTTCCCACATAAGGATAATAAGATAGAGGGTGCTATTGAAATATATCAGTTACCTGAGATTGATAGGAATACAGGTAAGCCATACAATGATAGGTATATATTAGGTGCTGACCCTTATGATGATGATGAATCAAATACTATGTCTTTAGGTTCTATATTTGTACTGGATTTATGGACAGATAGGATAGTAGCTGAATACACTGGAAGACCTCCTTTTGCTGATGATTACTATGAGATTTGTAGAAAGCTTTGTCTATTCTACAATGGCAGGCTGAACTATGAGTACAATAAAAAAGGTCTATTCTCTCACTTCTCGACAAGAAATAGTCTCTATCTTCTTACAGATGTTCTTGATTTCTTAAAGGAAAAGCAGATGATGAAAGATGGCTATGGTAACAAGTCAAAAGGTACTAATGCCTCTCCTGCCATTAATGCTTATGCAAGGAGTAGATTGAGAAGCTGGCTATTAGCTCCAGTTCCTATTATGCAAACTATTGATGGAGAAGAGAAAGAGGTAATGGTTCCAAGACTATTTACTGTGAGGAACAGAGCACTGCTGAAGGAGCTTATTAATTACAACTCTGAGGGTAACTTCGATAGAATATCTGCTATGGGTATGTTGATGCTTCTAAGAGAAGATAGAATGATAAGATACCAAGGAGATGTTAGTAAGGAAAAGCAGGAGAGGGCTGATAATAGCTATGATGGTAATGACCCATTCTTCAAGAGGAACTATGACTTTAGGTTTAGGCAGTAAATTTAGTAAAAATGGAGACTGATGGTTAATAAATTACTTATATACTTGCATAGGTCAAGGATTTTACTTACCTTTGCACAGTAATTAAATTGAAGTATGGAAGATAAGACATACATAGTATATCTACATATAAATCCTGAGAATAAGAAAGTATATGTTGGTATTACAAATCAGAATGTATATAAGAGATGGAAAAATGGACATGGATATACTAAGTGTAAAAAGTTTTACAATGCAATAATAAAATATGGTTGGAGCAACTTTAAGCATATAGTACTTTGTAAAACTTGTAAGGATAGGGCTTTATTATTGGAGAAGACTTTGGTTAAATACTATAAGAGTAGAAACTTGAGTTACAATATTACTGATGGTGGAGAAGATAGCATACCAAGTATGCTTGGGAAACATCATACTGAAGAAGCTAAGAAGAAAATAAGTGAAGCTGGTAAAAGACCTTGCACAGAACAGGCTAAAAGAAAGATAGGGTTAACTAATAGAGGTATCAATAATGGAATGTATGGCAAAACTATTTCTGATTATGCAAGAAAGTTAGTAATAAAGAGATTCAGTAAAGCTGTACTTCAATTAGATTTAGATGATAACATTATTAATAGATTTTCCTCTGCTTCAGAGGCAGAAAGATACTTAAATGGCAAAGGTAGTCACGTAAGTTGCTGTTGCCTTGGAAAGAGGAAAACTGCTTATGGATATAGATGGAAATATGAGTAATTTTATACAACTTCCCCCACAGCAGTTACCTTTTAGCAAAAAGAACAGAAAGTGGAGGAAACAAATTTTGGATTGGGCAGACAGTAAGACCTTCTTCAATTATAGCTTAGTTAGAAAATCTGTAATACATAAGAAAATTAACTATGACTTACTCAATGGTAAACTACATATGAGTGACCTTGAGATGATACTGAATCCTGAGAAGCTACAGGCAGGTTTCATACCTGATAGAATCCAACACTATCCTATTATGAATAGTAAGTTGAATGTGCTTAGAGGTGAGGAAAGTAAGAGAGTTTTTGACTTCAAAGTAGTAGTTACTAACCCTAATGCTATTACAGAGATAGAGAATAACAAGAAGCAAGAATTACTACAGAAGCTACAGGAATGGGTATCTAATACTTCTCAATCAGAAGAGGAGGCTAACCAAGAGCTTGAAAAGATAAATGATTACTACACCTATGAGTGGCAGGACATGAGGGAAATTAGGGCTAATGCCCTTCTTAACCACTATGTAAAGGAGTTGAATATTCCTTTAATGTTCAATCAAGGGTTCATGGATGCAATGGCAGTTGGTGAAGAGATTTATCAATGTGATATTGTAGGAGGTGAGCCTACTATTGAAAGACTAAATCCACTCAAAGTAAGAATCTTTAAGTCAGGATATAGCAATAAGATTGAGGATGCAGATATGATAATCCTCGAAGATTATTGGAGTCCAGGCAAGGTTATTGATACCTACTATGATGTATTGGCAAAGAAAGACATGGAGTATATAGAGAAAATGCCTGACCATGTAGGTCAAGCTGCTACAGACTCTATGGATAATATTGATGAGAGATATGGCTTTGTCAATAATCACATGATAGGGGATGAAATAAGTACAGAGGGATTCTTTTGGGACCCATTAGGAGGATATGATGGGGTTAATAACTCACTTCTTCCTTATGATGTTGCAGGAAACTTGAGAGTACTTAGAGTATATTGGAAGTCAAGAAGAAAGATTAAGAAGGTAAGAAGTTATGACCCTCAAACAGGTGAAGAAGTATTTAACTTCTACCCAGAGACTTATGTAATAGATAAGGATGCTGGAGAAGAAGAGCAGATATTCTACATCAATGAAGCATGGGAAGGAACTAAGATTGGCACAGACATTTATGTCAATATGAGACCAAGAGCAGTTCAGTACAATAGACTAAGCAACCCCTCAAGATGTCACTTTGGAATTGTAGGTTCTATTTATAACCTTAATGACAACAGACCATTCAGCTTGGTGGATATGATGAAGCCATATAACTACTTGTATGATGCAATACATGATAGATTAAATAAGCTGATAGCAAGAAACTGGGGTTCATTGGTGAGATTAGATTTTGCCAAGAAACCTAAGGGATGGGATGTAGAGAAATGGTTATACTATGCAAAGACTATGGGTCTTGCAGTAGAAGATAGCTTCAATGAGGGTAATGTAGGTGCAGCTACAGGTAAACTTGCAGGTGCATTAAACAATGCTTCTACTGGGGTAATTACAGCTTCTGATGGTAATCAGATACAGCAATACATTAATCTTCTTGAGTTTATCAAGATGGAAATGGCAGAAGTTGCTGGCATTACCAGGCAAAGAGAAGGTCAGGTAAGTAATAGAGAGACAGTAGGTGGAGTAGAGAGAAGCATGATGCAGTCTTCTCATATTACAGAGTGGCTATTTGTAGTACATGAGGATGTCAAGAAGAGGGCATTAGAGTGTTTGCTTGAAACAGCTAAGATAGCATTAAGAGGCAGAAGCAAGAAGTTCCAATATATCTTGTCTGATAATTCAATAAGAGTTATGGAGATAGATGGTGATGAATTTGCAGAAGCTGATTATGGTCTTGTAGTGGATAATAGCAATGGTGTTCAAGAATTAAACTCAAAACTTGATACTTTAGCTCAGGCAGCATTGCAGAACCAGACTCTATCATTCTCGACTATTATGAAGTTGTTTGGCTCATCTTCACTTGCTGAAAAGCAAAGGCTTGTTGAAAAGGATGAGAGGAATCTACAGGAAAGACAGGCTCAGGCACAGCAACAGCAATTACAGGTACAGCAACAGGAAATAGAGCAAAAGGCTCAATTGGAGCAAGCTAAGTTGCAACAGGAAGATGCTCTTAACCAAAGAGATAATGAGACAAAGATTATTATTGCACAAATGCAAGCTTATAGCAAGAATAGTGAAGATGATGGTATAATAGAACCTGAATATTCACAAGAGGCTAAAGACAAGCTAATGGAGCAGATAAGGGAATTTGATTTAAGACTTAAGCTTGACAAGGAAAGGCTGGAGCATGATAAGGAGAAGGCTGAAACTGATGCAAGGCTCAAGGAAAAACAAATAAATAAGCAGAAAGCAACTTCTAATAACAATAATAAGCAATGAAAAGATTTAGAAATATTATACAAGATACAAAAGCTCCAAGTACAAGTGACCTCTGGATTAATAATGGAGAGTTGAAGTACTATACTAGTAATGGCTGGAGAGCCATTACTGGTAATGGCTCTTCCGATGTATATGTTCTACCGGGTAACCTTCAAACAACAGAAGGATGGTCTACAACAGACGTAGAATCTATTGTAGGGAATTGGGATGAGTTTATAAAAGCTGCCTCAAGTGGTAAAGTGATTATTGGTTGTATTGGAAGTGACTTTAATCACACTATTTACATGAATCTTACACTAATTACTTACGATGGTAATAATGTACTTATATTGGTTTCCATGGCAAATTGTTTTTATTTGTGGGCAGCCTACAAGACTGAAGATGATAGTTCTATAAATTTTGCAGGTATTACTGAACTACTCCTCAATTCTTCTGTTATAAACTCCTTAAATTCTCCTTCTACAACTGCTCCTCTATCAGCCAACCAAGGTAGGATTTTGAATGAAAAGATAGTAAAACTAGAGAGTAAGTCTAATGTTGCAGTGCTTACACCTACAGGTACAAAACTAATGGAGTTGGTATCCAGTAGTCCTAATGTTACACAAGAGCAGTTGGTTGAAGCAGGTTTCACTCCTGAAATATGTAGAAGGTTGAATGCTGGAGAAGTGATTTACATGAGTGGTGAATGTGCTGGTTTTGGTAATGATGCTTTGTATCCAATACAGGGTATTGCCCCTAATTCCTCTCCTGACTTAGTACCGTCTAGATTGTGCTACTGTCACTATAGTAGTTATAATGCGGATGGCACTGCTAATGGAGGGTGCTTTACTACAATTAAGAAGCAATCCTCAGGTCAGTACCTTGTAGATTATATTGAGTTGTAGTATGGAAATGATGAAAAAGAAACAGGTTGTTGCTTCCCATAATAGAGAGCCTCTTATAGAGAATCTATGGTTAAGGGATGGCAAGTTGCTATACTTTGTCAATGGAGAGTGGCAACCTGTATTAGGTCAAGATTCTAAAGTAGTTATAGAGTAACATGTTCACTAAGAATCAAATAGAAGAAATTAGAGACAAATTGGCTCAGTTGGGAGTCAAGGATACAGAGTTTAAGGTAACAGAAGAAGTATCTGAAGATGATATGATAGCCATTGTCTCAGGTGGTGAGAATAAGATAATCCTGTTGAAAGACCTATTGAGTGAAGCAGCAGGTACTATTATTATCGAGTAAAAAAAAAAAAAAAAAAATGAAGATTGTTAATTCAATTATGCCAATGAGTGACGTAGAAGCACTGGCAGCAAATGGGCAAAAACTAAGAGTAGCGGTAACAAAGACTTCCGCGCAAGGTAAGAGTGCACAAAGTGCTACACCTAATTTAATGTCTTTCAGTACTGATGAAAACAGTATTTGGTTTAATGGAAGGAAGTATGGTATATACATATTAAAAGGATATGAAAATCTTTCTGATGGAAGCCAAACTGGTACTATTCAGTCTTTCTTGGGAGAGTTCACTTACAATGTATGGAGTAGTGCCCAAGAGAATGGAAATATTGTCCTTGTTAAGAATAACTCTACTGTGATGGTTGCCTCTGTATATGTAAATGATGAGGCAAATGAATTAACCCTGTATATGAATGATGGGGATACTGTGTATTATGTTGGTATCACATATTCGACTGGTGGTGGATATTCTATTTCTGAAATAGGGAAGTTCAACCTTATATCTGAAGGGTCAATTATCAATGTACTTACTTCTACTAGTTCTAATAAACCCCTTTCGGCTGCAATGGGTAAGAAATTGCAGGATGAAAAGTTAGCGAAAACAGACGTAGTGAATAACCTTACCACTACTGACACTTCAAAAGCCTTATCAGCGGCACAGGGTAAAGTGTTGAATGACAAGTTTAATGGGAACAAGATAAATATCAACTTCTCAGCTACTTCAAATTCAACAGATAATGCCACTATAAAAGGCTACATGGGGAACATAGATGGTACCACTCTTGTTAATAAGCTTACTTATGGTGCAAATCTGGTTGACAGTAGTAGTGATGATTGGGTAATTACTTTGCAGGAGGTAAGTGCTACAAAGGTATCATTTACAGGTATTAGATTCGCAGGTTTTAACTTATACAGTAAGAATATATCAGTTACTATAAGTGGCAGTAATTATACAAATATGACTGTTGCTCAGGGTAGTAGGTTTGTACCTGCTATAAACAATACCTTAACTTCAACTAGTACTAGTGAGGCTCTTTCAGCTGCGCAAGGCAAAGCACTTAATGATAAGATTTCTGCGTTAGGCTCTGTCTATAGAATAAAAGGTAGTAAGACAAATATTTCAGAGGTTTTAGCTTTGACAGATGCAAAGGTTGGTGATACTTGGAATGTAACTAATGCCTTTACCTTTGGAGGTAAACCATATCCTGCAAATACCAATGTTGTGTGTATTGCAGAATGGAGTACTTCTACAACTCCTCAGAACAATTGGGACCCATTGGGAGGTACTGTTGATTTGAGTACTTATGTGCCTAAGAGTGATATAGTTGATAACCTATCAACTTCAGATTCAAAAAAGCCTCTCTCTGCTAAACAAGGACTTGCCCTTGCTACTATGATAACGGAATTAGAAGATAATAAGGAGACCTATCAGCTTCTCAAAACACTTGAAAGTGGCACACTATCCACTCAGAGTGGAATAGATGCTATTCTAGGTCCCTATAGTAGCTTCAATGCCGCCCTTAATGCAGGTAAGGTAATACATGGAGTATATAAAGACAGCATCAACAGAATGAATGCAGTAGCATTCTCAGCATTCAATGATACTACTAACAGTAGGGTTAGAATGTTTGCGATACTGAATAATTCTACCTTACTATATATACAGGCTACTTATAGTGGGACTAATTGGACTAGTGCTACCACAAGTGAAGAGTCTTTTAATGCAGGCATCACTATAGAATAAAAAAAGTTATGAGTGCAAAAGGTAAAGAGTTTAAAGTAAATGTATCTACCGACAGAGCTACTGCAATAAGTAGCTCTGCTGGCAGTTACCCTAATGTGTTGTATTTCCCTATAGATGATGATAATGTCATCATATTTAATGGGAACATATATGATTGGAATGCAAGTGTAACTTCCCCTAAGTTAATCTCCTCAGGAGACCTGAATACATATAGGGGAACTCAATATTTAGGTGTTTATTATGCCAATTATGGCAATAGTATAAGTAATAAACCTTCTGGAGTATCACAGTTTGCATTACATGTGCTCTTGGAGAATAATGACTCTTCGACTATACAGGTACTTTATTCAAAAAACAAGATATATACTAGAGCTTATGAGTCATCTTCTTGGTCTTCTTGGACTGAGATTGGTGCAGGAGGTATAACTTCTATACCTCAAGCTTCTAGTTCAGCATTAGGAGGTATAAAGATAGGGTACTCTGATAATGGCAGGAACTATGCTGTAGAGTTGGATAGTTCTGGTAAGGCTTATGTTAATGTACCATGGACAGATACAAATACAATATATAATGTTGCTACTACTAGTGCCAATGGACTTATGAGTTCTAGTGATAAGTCCAAGCTTAATGGAATCCAAGCAGGTGCAGATGCTGTGTCATTCAGTAGGTCTTTGTCTTCAGGTACAAAGATAGGTACCATTAATATTAATGGTACCAATACTGACATATATGCTCCAACAGCAGGAAAGCCAGTTGAGTATGGAGTAGCTACCTCAGCTACACTAGGATTGGTTAGGATTGGGTATCCTGAGAGTGGCAGGAATTATCCTGTTGAGCTTAATTCCTCAAATCAGATGTATGTCAATGTCCCTTGGACTGACAATAACACAACTTACTCAGCAGGAGCTGGACTTAGTTTATCAGGAACAGCTTTCTCCCTAGTGAAGGCAACACCTACTACACTAGGTGGTGTAAAGGTATCCAGCACTGAGATTAACACAATATCTGCTGTTGCTGCTACTACTTTTGGTTCACGGAACAGAATATATCCTGTCCAGCTTGCTTATCCATCAGGTAGTGCAGGAATAGATGGTAATAAGGTACTTTCAGTGTATGTTCCTTGGGAGAATACTACTTATAGTGTAGTAAGTACCTCAAAGAATGGGTTAGTCAGTATGGATTCTGCATTGGCAGAGCTAGCCTACGAAGATAAGGATGCTGGTAACCTAGGTTCTCTTGCTAGATTTGGAGAGATGGGCATGTTGGAGGTTTCAACAATTGTGGAAGATGACTTAGCTCTGGTTAATAAGAGTAATAGCTGGACAGCATATCAGGACTTTAAGTCAGGTGCTGGTAATTCAGGCTCTGATATGAGATTCAAAAGGGAAGTCACATGTATGCCTGATGTGCTGGATAATCTGATGTCATTAAATGTCATAAAGTATATATGGGAACACCCTGATGAAAATGGTATAAGATGCACTTTTGGTGTGAAAGCTGACCAGCTTCTGTCACTAGGTGGTGTATATGCTACTATGGTCCACAGCAGAGCTGATAAATATGATACCAAGTGGGTAGAATATGATAGATTTGGTGTGCTGGCAATCAAGGCATTACAGGAGGTTGTAATGAGGAACAAGCAACTGGAGAGCAGGATAGAATATCTTGAGGATACGATAAATTCTATGAGAAGAGTATGAGAAGAGAATTCATGACACAAATAGAGGCAGTAAAGAAGGTAGGAGGTTCCCTACCTTCTGCTACAAAACAATTTTGTACAGCCTCTTGGCTTGCAGGCCATTCTGGTATATTTGATACCAACTCCCTACAAGGGTATGAAGCAAAAGACTTTGTGAGTGAAATGCATATAAAGCCTGCTATAGTAACAACTAAATATGAAATAACAATTCCTGAGGTGAGGGTTTCTTTTGGATTTGAAAGTGGCACTCCTCAAGGATTTACATATCTTAGTGACTCTGACCAATTATCACAGACTAAGGCAGTCTTATGTGCAGTACCTGTTGATGGTGGTCAGATTTCTTCAAGTGTATATACTCCTACTAATGGTGGTAGAGATGACAATTATAGTGCACAGTATATGCTATTCTCAGGCATGAAAATATCTGTTGTTGCAGGCACCTCACTAGCTAGGTTATACATAGTATTGTATAATGACCAAAATACCATGGTTCAGTATAATAATAAGAGCATTACCAATCTTATGTCAGGTAACAACATATATAAGCTGGCTAATGCTATTATGAGAAATAGTTCTGTTTACAGTAGCCTGTTTAATGGTGCAAATTACACAAAGACACAAGCAGTAGGTGATTCTAATGGTAATGCTACTAATTCTGTGTGGTGTGCTATGCTTCCATTGACAGATGATGGAAAATCTAATGGGAGTTATTCAGTAGGTTCAAGCATGGAGACACCTCCCACTAATGTCAATTCTGACCAGCAACTGTACAACTTCAAGGGTTCTATAGTTTACAACAAATTAAGTTCATTTACTCCAACTACATAGCTATGAGAAAGATGTTAGTAAGTATTATATCAGTGATTATGCTGGCTTCCATATCCTGTTCCATGTATTACTGCAATGGGTATAAGAAAATATCTGATGAGTTGGCTGTTGCAGTGAATAACAATAAGGCATACTCCTTGGAGAACAGTTCCCTGAAGAAGGAAAATAGAGTGTATAAGCTAACTTCTGAGCAGCTTGAGTATTACAGTGATTCCATTACTGTTGAAATGGACAGGATTAGAAAGGAGTTGAAGATAAAGGATAAGGATTTGCAATACTTACAATATCTGTTATCTACATCAGAAAGGATAGATACTGTTACTTTCCAAGATACCATATTCAGTGAAACAACATTTCATGTTGATACTCTGATTGGGGATAAATGGTATCAGTTGAAGCTGGGAATGAAATTTCCCAATGTCATTGCAGTGCATCCTAAATTTGTAAGTGAGAAATACATAGTTACACATAGCAAGAAAGAGACTGTAAATCCTCCTAAGAAATTTTTTCTGTTTAGATGGTTTCAAAAGAAACATAGAGTGGTGGAAGTTACTATTGTGGAAAATAGTCCTTATGTGAATAATAAGCAGCAAAAATTTATTGAAATAATTAAATGACATGATTGACCTAGGTATATTAATTACTGGAGGAGTAGGGATAATAACCACAGTAATCAGTGGTTGGACTTCTTGGTTCTTTGCAAGAAGAAAGTATAATAGTGAGGTAGATAATAACCTCATAGAGAACATGCAGCAGTCTTTGGAGTTTTATAAGAAGTTGTCTGATGACAACAAGAACAGGCTTGACGAGGTTCTTAAAAGAAATGCAGAGCTGGAACAGGAGATAAAGGATTTAAGGAAGCAGATGTTCAGTCTCATGAACTCCATCTGTACTGACCTTACTTGTCAGTTGAGAAAAAGAAACTTGGATTTATTTAATGAGCAAAATGGAACTGATAGTAGACAGGAAATGGAAGAAACAGAGTTACACGATAAGTAACCTCCTTGTAGATGGGAAGTGGTTCTGTAATGTACTTGAAGATACTGATAGAGGATTAGATGACAGCATGAGTGTCGCTAAAATCAAATCCTTAAAGAAATCAGGCATTACAGCAATCCCTAGTGGAACTTATGATGTAACTTTAGATGTATATAGCCCTAAGTTTGGGCCTAAATCTTTCTACAAAGAAACATGCAATGGCAAATTACCCAGACTTCTTAATGTAAAGGGGTTTGATGGTATCCTTATACATGCAGGTAATACAGATAAGGATACTTCGGGATGTCTCTTGGTAGGTGTAAACTCTGAAGTTGGTAAGGTTCTGAATAGTCAGGATACATTCAGGAAGCTATATAAGCTACTTCAAGAGGGCAAGAATAGAGGTGAGAAAATAGCCATAAAAATTCTATGATATGGCAAAGAAGTGTGGTTGCAAAGGAAAAGGTAAGAACAATAGAGGTAAATGATTATGGATGCAAGAATAGTTTCAAATCAAGTTATAAATAGCCTTCAAATATCTGTACTGAAGGAAGTGCCTTCAGGGAACTTCAATCCCGGAGTCAACTTCCTACTGAAGAATATATCTGATGATGATGTGGAGGTTACTATAATTCCAGCAGGACAAAAGGATAGCATAAAGACTATTCTAGGTGTTGGATGGAATCCAGAGATATGTAAAGGTGTTATAAATGCTCCTTCAGGAGTTCTTCAATATGGATATTAAGATATGGCAACAGCAATTATAGGTACATTAAAGCATCTTCCTAAGGCATCAATACTGCCTACTTTACCAGAGACAGGTAGACCTAACAGGATATATTTTATCCCCAATGAAGACCCTACAGAAGATAATAGGTATAATGAATATCTATGGGTAAAGGATGAGACTTATCCTGATGGCCATTGGGAGCTTGTTGGTCCTACCACAATAGACCTGACTGATTATGCCACTAAGGAAGAGGTAAGTGATTTGGAAGACTCCATAGGTGAGCAAATAAAGAAGTATTTGCCCTTATCAGGAGGTACAATGGATAAGGGCAGCAACATATCCTTCCCATTAGATAGTGGGAGTACTGTGTATAATGGTTCTGGAATATCAGTGGGTGGCAAAGCCAGTACTGACATCCTACATGCAGCAGGAGGCACTACTAAAATCAAGACCTTGAATGGAGAATCTATGTTAGGAGAAGGTAATATTGTAATAGACCCTTCAAGTGTTCCAGTATCTTTAAGCTGGTATAATAGGACTAGCAGTCAGCAGGATGCCACAATAAACCTGACAATTGGAGATACCACAGTAAACCTATTCCCTAATATATTCAAATTATTTAAGGCTGGTAAAGTTTCCACTTCCGAGTCCCTTAGTATAGAACTTACTGCTAATCCTGGGGTAAGTGGGGTACCACAAGTTCCTACCTCATTATGCCAGTGGAGCATACCTTTGGCTGACAGTAATACCGCAGGTATTATATCAAGTGAGGATAAGGCTAAGTTAGATAACCTATCTGACCCAAAGAATTTGCTAGCTTATGGTGTGGAATGGGATTCTACCAACAGTAGCCCTGTACTTACTAGAATAGGTAACATGAGCCTGCATAAGTCTCTCCCAATACAATCAGCATTAAGAGGATGTGTATGCCAAGGTAAAAGGATAATGTATTATTTGGACCCAAATGACTGGTCTAAGAAAGCAGATGGTACAGATTCCAGATTGGATGGATATGATGGTACTGTACAGGTAGAAGTACCTGAATTTTATTTGTGGTCTGAAACGGAAGGAACCAAATCCAGAGTATATGTGTCTACCCAAAAAGTAGTTCCTTATGCTATAAGGATTCCTCATATGTTGGTAGATGCTTATAGGAGTACTGTACTTAATGAAGTGCCTGAGGATATGGGCTATTTATCTACACTTCAAGTAAATAGTGCTATTTCAGTTGTAAATACCTCTTCTTATTGTAGAGGAGGAAATAATAGCTCTAGCAGTGATACCTACTTGGAATCGGATAAATTCAGGACTAATTTAGGAAAACCTAGAACAAACGCTAGTAGGGCAAACTTCAGAACTTATGCCAAAAATGCTGGCAAGATGTTGCTTACTTATGAGTACTACAAATCAATATTCTATTGGTTGTATGTTATAGAATATGCAAACTTCAATAGTCAGGCAAACTATGTTGAAGATTTGACTGAAGATGGATATAGACAGGGAGGGCTTGGCAATGGAGTTACTACTTGGAGTGATACTGTTTGGAATACTTATAATGGCAGATGCCCAATAACTCCATGTGGGTATTGTAATGAGTTTGGTAACTTTACTGGAATTAAGGACTTGGTAATTCCTGCTTCAGATGGTATCAGTACCGTAACTTTCAAAGTACCAAGGTGGAGAGGATTTGATAACGTGTTTGGAGATATTTGGACTAATCTGGATGGTATCCTAATAGATACTCCTGTCGGTGCCAGTGAGTCCACACCAAACTATGTGTATATTATAAATGACCCTGATAAGTTCACTGATACTTTGTCAGATGCACCTACCAATGCGGATAGAGTAGTAGTATCAGGACATACAGGAGGGTATATTACAAAGTGGGCATTAGGGGAGTATGCAGATATAATACCTGTTAGTGTTGGCGGTTCTGCAACTACTTATATGTGTGACCGTTACTGGGTAGATTACGATAATATTCAGAATACACTACTGGTTGGTGGCAGGGCTGATTATGGTTCTACTGCTGGCTTGGCTGGCTTCCTTTCTTCTTCTGGTTCGGGTTTTGTTGTTGCCCATGTCGGCTTTAGGTGCTTAACACTGATAAGCTGATTTGATAAAGAAAAGAAAATCATAGTTTCACTATGTAGGACATATATTATATGACTTGGTTAGTTCTAATTGTAAAAACTAGTTAGTAGCAAGGCTAATAATGGTTCTAATGCTAGCTTAGCTAACTTCAATTCTACTAATAGTTCAGGTAATGGTGTAAAGAGGAATTAAAGTGCAGGTATTACTATAGATATGCAGATGATATAGTAATATTAGGTGAGTCAAAGGCTCACTTAAGGAATGTGCTTGTTGCCATAAAGTTGTATCTTAAACATGTATTGAAACTTGGTGTAAAAGGGAACTATCAGATATCCCATGTCTCCAAAAGCAGGAGTGACTAAAACTAGGAGAAGGTATGGTTGCGGAGGCAAGGTTAAAAAGTAAGAATCTTTATAAGGTGGAACTGTATTTACTAAAGATAATGCCTATGGTAATTGCTTTAGCATATTTGGTAAATACAGTTTCTTCTTATTTTGGAGTTGATATTCCAATACTTGCAAGTATTGCAGGAATGTCTTTAATACCACTAATATTTATGTATATCTCTTCTTATGTATTCAAGTTTTGTGAGTATCATAGGATGTTTCTGCATTATATAGCAGTAAATGATATAATAAACATATATGATTGGTATATTGGGATTAGTGTTACTAACAGAGAATTGTTTGTGTTACACATGAGTATTACAGGCATTTCATTATTTATAATATTATATTTGTATGTTAAAAGTCATAAGAAGCTTACTATTGAAGATAGTAGATGATATTGATGCAGGTAATTCAAATATTACAGAAGGAGAGGCTATAGAAATAGTAGATAACTTAAGGAGATTTACTGATAAAGAGAAGAGATTAAGCAAATATGCAGCTTGTGAATATTTGAATGTCAGTAGAGCAACTTTTGACAACTATGTTAGAGAAGGAAAGTTACCAAGAGATAAGCATGAAATAGGCTTCAAAGAATTATCATGGAACAAGAAAACTCTTGATGAGTTCATAAGAAGAAGTAAGCATGAGAAATGATTATGTAGTTTACATACATAAAAACATATTAAATGGTAAAGTGTATGTGGGGCAGACCTGTAATTTATCAGAGAGATGGAGAAATAATGGGAAGAATTACTTTAATAGCATTAAATTCTATAATGCTATAAAGAAATAGCCAAAAGATACAAGATGTAAGATAAGCCTGAATCACTCGAAGTCTAATTTATTAAAAATCAATGATGAAGTTGGAAGCATAAGGTATTGGGCACTAAAGATAGGAAAAGCTCACAGTGTTTTATCTTACAGATTAAAAGTACATGGAATAGATAACCTAAGGAAATATATAGAACAAAGAATTAAGTTGGTCTAAGAAAGTTCTGGATGACTTTGTCAAGAAGAGTAGAAGTACTCAAGGATTGCGGAGCAATCCAGACTCAAGGATTGCTTAATAGCTTTGGTGGAATTTATTGAAGTAATTAGGAGAAGAAGATATGATAACTCAAAGAAAGACTATAATACCCATATTCAATTATAAGCTTACCATAGTTATATTTGATAGATGGGAAGAGTTGGAAGGAAGTATACCTCAGGATGAAATGGATACAGAAGCAAATGCTATTACCATAAGTGCATATGGAGCATCCTTAGTAGCTGTTAATTCAAGAAGAGGAAGTAGCATAGTCCATGAGGCTGAGCATATAAAGAATCATATATGGCAGTATATAGGATACACCCCTCAGAGAGATAATGATGAGGTGGATGCATACTTGCTGACTTACATATATGATAAGATAACACAAGTATTTTATAAGCATAAAGACAATAAGGAGTAATATAGCAGGAGGTAATTATTACCTCCTTTTTTTTTGTACATATGTTACTAAGTTAAAGCCCTGTATATTAATCATATATACAGGGCTTTAGTATTGTTGTGCTTCTTGGATAATAGCTAGTATCTTTGCATAGTAAGCTTACATGATAAACAATAATTAATTTCAAAATTGCTACTATGGAGATAATTGAGAAGCAAGTAGAGAAGGTAAAGGAAGTACCTGCTGATAATTATGGATATAATTATGGTAGGAGAGACATCAATGGCAAAGCAAATGCAGGTCTGACTCTAGGTATTATAGGTACTGCTCTTGGTGCTTGGGCATTATTTGGTGGAAGAAGAAGTGCCAGTCTGTTGGGAGGAACAGGAACTGGGAGTGGTGCAGATGCTAATATAGCAATAGGTTTGGTGACAGGTTCAGAGACTCTGGCATGAGAGGAAATGACATGGACAGAATAATAAAGTACATGAGACATTCCATGAATGATGGAGAACACTTTACTGAATCTGAAGCTATGGATTTGGTATCTGATATGTACCACACTGAGGGTGGCAGAAAGTATAGTGGAGAAAAGTTTGATATACATAAGGCAAAGGAAATTTGTGAAAGGTATAGAGGAGTGATTCCTGTGTCTGCAACTCCTACTGATGTGTATGTGGCAATCAACTCACAGTATCATGATTATGTTGAGCTGTTTAAGAGTTGGTTTGGTGACAATGTAGACCAAAAGATAATAGAATCTGCTATTATATTCTGGTTCAAAGATGTGGATTGCAAATCCAGAAATAAGGTAGTAAGTTACTTTAAAGAATACTGATAGGACAAGGGCAAGGTATAATCTTGCCCTTTCTTTTTGCATATATAATAAGTATCTTATTTGTGCTTGCAAAGTAATTTATTTACTATATTGTATGGGTGTAAAATTCTATATAACTTTGCATTGTTTAATTATATCATAATGGGAGATTATGGAAGAAGAATTGATTTTAGACAATATTCTAGGAGCAGAGGAAATAGAGAATCTGTTTGTAGATGATGAAGTACAGGATACTTCGCCTGAAGATGAAGTAACTCCTGACCAAGAGGATGGTAAGGAGGATAAAAAGAATAAAGAGAAAGACGAAGAAACTACTGAGGTTATTGATGTAGATAACTTATTTACTGATACACCAGAGAGCGTAGGTAGTGGAAAAGAAAATACAGAGGAAAAGGAAGATACCACTCCTAAAGGGGATGGCACTTCTCCCAAAAACTTCTACTCTTCCATTGCCAAAGCCTTGAAAGAGGAAGGTATCTTCCCAGCCCTTGATGATGAGGGCTTATCTAAGGTTAAAGACCCTGAAGACTTTAGAGATTTAATTGACCAACAGATAAAGGCAGGTCTTGATGAAAGACAGAGAAGAATTGATGAAGCCTTGAATGCTGGAGTTGAACCTACAGAGATTAGAAAGTATGAGAATACTATAAACTTCCTTGATTCTATTAAGGAAGAGAATATCTCTGATGAAGGTGATAAGGGAGAAAAACTTAGAAAAGACCTGATTTATCAAGACTTTATCAATAGAGGTTATAGTAAGGAAAGAGCTGCAAGAGAAGTGCAAAAGTCTTTCAATGCTGGTACTGATATTGATGATGCAAAAGAGGCTTTGAAAAGTAATATTGACTTCTTCAAAGATAAGTATGATGAGCTTGTCAATGAGGCTAAGTCAGAAGCAGAACAGGAAGAGAAAGAAAGAAAGAAACAGGCTGAAAAGCTTAAATTATCAATCCTTAATGACAAGGATGTGTTTGGGGATTTATCAATAGATAAATCAACAAGACAGAAGATTTATGATAACATAGCTAAGCCTGTGTATAAAGACCCAGAGACAGGAGAGTACTTTACTGCTATCCAAAAATATGAGATGGAGAACAGAACAGACTTCCTAAAGAACATTGGGTTACTTTTCACACTAACTGATGGCTTTAAGAACCTTGATGGTTTGGTGAAAGGTAAAGTAAAGAAAGAAGTAAAGAAAGGTCTTAGAGAGCTGGAACATACTCTCAACAACACAGCAAGAACCTCAGATGGTAATCTAAAGTTTGTCAGTGGAGTTGATGAGGACCCTGAATCTTTCATAGGAAAAGGGTGGAATCTTGATGTCTAAGCTATGTTTAAGTCTGGTATTTACTTATGGAGAAATAAAATTACTAATGGTTTTATAAAAATAATTTATAATTTTTAATATTTTTTGACGATGGCTGGAAAATTAGGTAAGTTTCAAATGGTAGGCTTCCAACACTGGAAGGGTCTTACTAAGGAAAACCACCTTGGTTCTATCTTTCAGTTAGCTCCACAGAAGGCTACAAACCTAATGGTACAACTGCTGGCCTTCTATAGAGGAAAGACACTTGACACATTCCTAAATCAATTCCCAACAAGAGAGTTTGAGGATGATAATGAATACTACTGGGATGTTATTGGTTCTTCAAGGAGAAACATTCCTCTTGTAGAGGCAAGAGATGAAAATGGTACTGTTGTTACAGATGCCAGTGGTATGATTGGAGTAGGCACTGCTCCCTTCTATTTGGTATTCCCTGAGGATTGGTTTGCTGATGGTGAATACATTGTAGGTAATCTGAATGAAATCTATCAGTTCAGAATACTTGGAGACCCAAGAATGGAGGGTACTAATGCAGTGTATAAGGTAGAGCTTGCTGGTGGTAACACAGCAGGTGTTCCTGCTGAAAGATTGCTTGCAGGTGAGAGATTCTCAGTTGAAGCTGCATTTGTTGAGAAGGAACTTTCAAGAAAGGTTGGTGATGTAAGATTTACAAGCCCTGTTTCTATGAGAAATGAGTGGTCTGTAGTAAGAATCCAACACAAGGTTCCAGGTTCTATGTTGAACAAGAAGCTGGCTGTAGGTATTCCTATTGTTAAGGAAACTGAGGGTAGATATACTAAGTCAGTTGCTACAATGTGGATGCACAATGTAGATTGGGAAGTAGAACAGCAATTCTCTGAGTACAAGAACAATGCACTTGCATTTGGTAGAAGCAACAGAAATGCCAATGGTGAGTACATGAACTTTGGTAAGTCTGGTAATGTTATTAAGACAGGTGCTGCTCTGTTTGAGCAGATGGAAGTTGCTAATACTGTGTATTACAACACATTCAGCTTGAAGCTTCTTGAAGATGCTCTATATGAGCTTTCTGCTTCTAAGTTAGACTTTGGAGACAGATACTTCTTGATTAAGACTGGTGAGAGAGGTGCTATCCAATTCCACAAGGAAGTACTAAAGACAGTATCAGGTTGGACACAATTTGTTCTTGACAACAGCTCTATTGGTGTTATTCAAAAGACTCAATCTAAGTTGCACCAAAACTCATTGAGTGCTGGTTTCCAATTTGTTGAGTATAAGGCTCCTAATGGTGTTAGAGTTAAGATTGATGTAGACCCATTCTATGATGACCCAGTAAGAAACAAGATACTTCATCCAAATGGAGGTGTTGCATTCTCTTACAGATATGATATTATGTACATTGGTACTATGGACCAACCTAATATCTTTAAGTGTAAGATTAAGGGTGACAATGAGTACAGAGGTTATCAATGGGGTCTAAGAAACCCATTCACAGGTCAAAAGGGTAATCCTTACATGTCATTTGATGAGGATTCTGCTGTAATTCACAGAATGGCTACTCTTGGTATCTGTGTTCTTGACCCAACAAGAACTATGTCACTAATCCCTGCAATTCTACAGGGCTAATGATAAAAGGGGAGGAAAGATAATCTTCCCTCCCCTTATTTTATTTCAAAAAGTTAAGGAGAAGATATGGCAGAAAAGAAAATGGAAGAGAAGGTGGATTATACTGTACCTGACTTTGATATAGACAATACAGAGACTCCACTTCAGGAAGTACCAAAAGAAGAGGCTACTGTAAGCCCTAAGAAGACACAAAAGAAAGTAGAGGTATCTGATGATGCCTTAGTTAGTTGTCTGAGAAATGAGAGAATTATTGTAAGACATGTACCTAAGCTGACAGGTATGTGGGGTAATAACCCTAAGCATGTATTGTCGGGAGGTATGGCAGAAGGTGCAGTTAGAACATTTGTAGTACCAAGATTATCTTCAGGTATGTTTGTTAATGTCCTTACAGACAAGGAAAAGGCATTTCTTGAGGAAATAATGGGTCTTGAATATAATGCACTAAGTATCTATAAGAAGGTAGATAACTTCTGGGATGATTCCAATGAGAATGGTATCAATAAGGTAAGATTGACAAAGCAGGATAACTATTTCAATCTATCTGACCCAGAGGATTATATCAGATATAAGATACTATTAGCTAATAAGGATTATATTGCCTCTTCATTGCAAGCATTGCAAGATACTCCTAAGGCTACTTACCAGTTTGTTATCATTTCTGAGGGTGAAGAGACTAAGGTTGCTAAGAATAATATGAGCACTACAATGATGTGCTATAAAGAGTTTGGTAAGATTGAGGATGATATTGATACATTAAGAGTTATTGTTGAGACTATTGATGGTAGACCTACATCACAGACTGCTAAACTTGAGTTCTTGCAGACTAAGGTTAATAGCTTAATACAGGCTGATAGCAAGATATTCCTGAAGGTTATCACTGACCCAATGTTGCCTACTAAGGTATTCATCAAGAAGAGTATAGAAGCAGGATTGATTTCAAATAGAGGGGGTTTCCTATACTTGAGAAGTGACAATACTCCACTATGTGAGGCTAATGAGGAACCTACATTGAATACAGCAGCCAAGTACCTGAACTCTCCAAAACATCAGGAAATCAAGTTTTCCTTGGAGGCTAAGTTAAAATAAAGAAGAATATAAGATTATGACACTACAGGAGTTTTCAGATGAATTTGACGTTCTCTACAATAACATATCCAGTAACCAAGCTCCGGGCCTTAATGAGTATGAAAAGTCTGTGTTTCTCACAAAAGCTCAGAATGAGATAGTAAAGAACTACTTTACTTCTACCCAAGGAGGTAACAAGTACCAGCAAGGGTTTGATGATTCTGCCAAAAGACAAATAGATTTCTCTACTCTTCTAGTGCAAGAAGCCTGTCCCTTGATAAAGGTGGATTCCAAGAGGGGAACTGATATTTTGGAGGGTGTCACAATCCCCGGAAATATCTATGGCAGTGCTCCTGAAGCTGTATTATTCAATGCCCCTAGCTTTATTGACAAAATACTGTTAGTGGTATCAGAAAGGATAATCATTAAGGATACAGATAATAATGTAGATAAGTATTATCAGGTAGTGCCTATAAAATTAGATAGTTTGCTTAATAACCTGAGCAAGCCCTATGGAAGACCTTTAAAGAGGCAAGTGTGGAGAGTTATAGAGACTTTTGGAGACCCTAAAGGGTCTGAAGACCAGACTGTAATTCCCACAAAGTACAATGGATTCAGGTTTATATTGCATGATGCAGATGAGAAATTCCTAGGAGAATCTGGAGGTGAAAGTCCAAAGGATACCAAGGCCATTTACTTTATCACATATCTAATCAAGCCTAAACCAATAGTATTGGAGGACTTGGTTGGTGTATCAGTAGATGGTGAATCAGAGCAATCTCCATGTGTCTTGAATAGTGAACTACATCCTGAAATTCTTCAAAGGGCAGTAGAGTTAGCTAAATCTGCTTATATGGGAGATTTGAAAAGTAGTGTTGAACTGGGACAAAGAAGTGAATAATGACAACTGAGGAATTTTCTAATGAATTTGATGTTCTATTGAACAGCTACTCTTCAGGTGGAATTGAGTTCAACGAGTATGAGAAATCAATCTTTCTTACAAAAGCCCAAGAAGACCTGTTAGTGGAATTATACAATGGTAAGAATCCATTCAGGGAATCATTTGAAGAGACTGAGGAAATAAGGAGATACCTGAGCAACTTGGTGAAGACTTATACCACTACTGAAAAAATAGCAGACATTACTGGAATATCTGATAAGTCTGTATTCTTCAAGTTACCTAGTGACTTGTGGTTTATAGTTTATGAATCAGTTGAACTGAGGGATGATAAGCTAGGCTGTAAGGATGGTAACCAAGTACTTGTGGTACCCACTACCTTGGATGATTACTACAATACATATAACAATCCATTCAGGGGTCCGGGATACAGGAGAGTCCTGAGACTTGATATTGATAATGGGATTGCAGAAATAGTATCAAAGTATAATATAAGCAGGTACTTAGTCAGGTACCTATCTAAACCCAACCCAATTATATTGGTAGCATTGCCTGCCCATCTAAACATAAATGGAGAAAGCAAGATAACAGAGTGTGATTTACATCCTGCATTGCATAGGGTAATACTTGATAGGGCAGTAGGACTTGCAATAGCAAGCAAGGGTTTGGATACAAACAGAACAAAATAAACTATTGTGTAATTTAATATTAAATTAAAATGGCAACATTTAGTACAAATCAGGTAAGGCAATTTTATGTAGCAACTGCATTTAAGACTCCCCATGTAATTGAGTCTGACACTGCTGGTGCTATTGCAGTATCAAATGATACTGAAAAGAAACACCTGTATTTTGAATATAAGGGAGCTGATAACAGAATGAGAAGTGACCTTATAGATATAGAAAACATTCTCTATGCAAAGGCAACTAGTGCTGATAGCATGGCTTACAAGATGAAGTCAGCTACCATAGCATTGGATTCAAGTGTTAATGGTGGTGCTCCAGTTGCAGGTCAGGATTATATCCTAAGAATTGCATTTAAACAGTATGTGGGCATGTCTGATGAGGACCAATACTTCAAATATGGCATGGTTCATGCTTATTCTGGCATGACTGCTGATGTGTTCTACAAGACTCTTGCTCAATCTATTGCTAAGAACTTTAGCAGGGAAATAGTTCCCTTGATTAAGATTGAGGTACATAGTGCTGCAATCAAGGGCGAGGGAGGATTTGATGCAAATGGTTATATGACAGTAACTCCTTCTACTAAGGATAATGGCAAGAGTGATAGTACTAACCCATACTATGATGGTACTTCAGCAATTGTAGCTGACATTGACAGCATCAGAATTACTGAGGTAGAACAGCCTTGGAGATTAGGTGTTATGTCTCAGACACCAGTATATTTCACTGTACAGCCAGTTGAAATAATTGTAGATGAAGATGAGAGAATTTGGGGCACTGTAGAGATGGGTACCAATGGTACAATAGGTAATGGTAAGGTTATTGCAGACTTAGAGTACTTCTGTATGGGTGAAAGAGGAGACATCTACAGAGGCATTGGCTGGCCTAACAACATTCCTACCACTTATCTGATAGACCCAAGCAAGACATATAATGTGCTTGATATACACTATGCCTATGTAGGCAGCAATGAGTCAGTACAAAAGTCTGAAAAGACAATAACTATTGCTTGCGCAGATAAAGCAGTTCTCAATCAGATAATCGGTGCAGTGGAAACTGCTACAGGACTTACTATTGCAGACATCTCCTAAAAGCGAGATACAAATAAGGAGACTTTTATAGTCTCCTTTTTTTTTATTTACCTAATTTGTGTAATATGATAAGATTTGCTACATTAAAAGTCTCAGGAGAATGCAGGCAGTTGGTAATTGATGCTTCTATAGAAGCATACTCCTTCTATGATGATGTCTATATTGACTCAGTAGTCATAGATACTCAGGATACCTTCATGACCTCTGGGCCATCATCAAGCAGTGTATATACAAAAAGCATTGATGGTAATTCCAAGCATGTGACATTAATCCTAGACAAGACAGATTTCAATGCAGCAGTAGATTTTGGTAAGGACTTATTCTTTGTCTATATTACTGTCAAAGGTACAATGGCACCTGATACTCCATGTGGATATGACAGATATTATGATTTAGGAATAGCTGTCAATATGCATAACCTTTATAAGTCACTGATGGGTGGCATCAGACAGGTAGAGGAGACTTGCAATATTCCCAAGCAGCTTATAGACAAATACCTTCAACTGAAGGCTTTTACTACTTCCTTAAAGACAGGGAACTATACTTTGGCAATAAAGTATTGGAACAAGTTCTTTAGGAACTGTGTGATAACAGATGATACAAGTACTAAATGTGAGTGCTCATTATGGATAACTTAAGTAATGTATTGGAAAGGGCATTAGCTACATACTTCAATGTACTTTCAAGTACAGGATATGTGTGTTATAATGATGTCAATAAGTTACTGCTTTTGTCCTTGATAGAAGAGCTTACTAGTGGCCCAATGTCTGCCTTTATAGATGATAAGGACTACAATAGCATGAATAATGCCCTATATTGTATATTTGGTACTTCATGCCTAATACCATATCCTCCTACTGAGGAAAGCTCTGCTGTGTATGGTGAAGAGGAATCTATCAGAATATCTGAGGATGACATGATAAGATTCACACAAGATAACAAACCTAGAACTCCTGCTATATAAGTTATATATTTGCTTACTGCAAAAGATTCAATTAAAACTATTGCAATATTGATTATAAATATCTATATTTGCAATAGTTTTTTATTTATTAATAAGCATGCATATATAGTTATGACATACAGAGAATTAGTTTATTTATGTCTGGATGAGGTAAAGAGTATATCAGATGACTCTACTTTCAATGAGAATCATATTATACTTTTGGCAGATAAGTATAGGGCATTCCTTATAAAGCAAAGATATTCTGATGTTAAGAAGCATATACCTGAAAGCAACTATCAGACTATATGTCTGGATTTGACCAAATCAGTATCTCCTTCTGGTCCATGTGGCAGAGCCTATCTTATGAGTAAGGAAGAGGTACCTAATATATTAAGTGTCAGTAATACCAGAGTATATCCTATTGATTTCTATCAGGATAGTATAACCTTCATAAGCAGGGATAGGATGAGATATGTAGGATATGACAAATATCTACAGAACATAATATATTGCTCTCTTGCTCCGGATAACCACTTGTATTTAATCTCTATGAATCCCCAATTCCTTTATCTCTCCAAGATAAAGGTAACTGCTATATTTGAAGATGCCAGCATAGCCTCTGAATTGGAATGTGGAGACAATAAGGAGTGTGATGTGCTTGATAGGAAATTTCCTATTGAGGAGAGCCTTGTTACTCCTCTTGTAAGTCTTATAGTAGGAGAGGTGCTGGGTGCTAAATACAGACCTGATGATAATAAGAACAATGCTAAGGATGATTCATCTGATGTTTCAATAAAGCAGTAACCTATGAGTGATTGTCAAGAAGAGTATAAGAAATGGAAGGAGTTTAGGACATCAGTGTGCCACTTGAATGAACATAGAACACATAAGGTGTCAGGTTCCTTGGGTGTATATGATGCCTATAAGTATATAAGGAAAAACAAGTGGTTTGACATAGGCAGGCCATTGACTGAGCATGAGTTTTACAGCATTATAAGAAGAGTCAACAACTATCTGGCTGAAGGGCTACTTAAAGGACATGATATTAGTCTTCCTCATAGGATGGGAAGACTGGAGCTGAGAAAATATGATGCCAAAATCTACCTTAAAGATAATAAGGTTGTCACCAACTTGCCAATAGATTGGGATAAGACATTAAGGTTATGGTATGAAGACAAAGAATCTTATGATAATAGGACTTTAGTTAGAATGGAGGAGAAAGAGGTATTTAAAATCCATTATAATAGAAGCAAGGCAGACTATAATAACCAAACCTTTTATGAGTTCAATCCCAATAGAGAATTAAGGAAAGAATTGAAGAAGAGGATAAAAGATGGTAAGCTTGATGCCTTCAAGTGTTAAACTAAAGGATTGTAGAAATTTAATTGAGACGGATAAATGGTTAATAATATTCAATATACTAACATCAGACAGATACTGGATAGACTGAAAAGGCATCCTCTATTGCAGAACCTTACACTTGAACAAGTGGTATCCCACCTAGTTACATTTATTGGGATATTTGGAATGCCAGAGTTATATTTAAATAAGGAGAGTGTACTGCATATAGAAGAGTTTAGGGCCATATTGCCCTGTGACCTTGTATCCATAAATCAGGTGAAGGAGTGTAAGACTGGGATATGTTTAAGGAGCATGACAGATAATTTCATGCCTAGAGAACACCGTGATAAGTATGAAGGACATAAAAGACCACAAGAGTTTACCTTTAAGACACAAGGCAGAGTAATATATACTTCCTTCAAGTCAGGAGATATAATAGTCTCATATAAGTCTGTTCCAATAGATGAGGATGGGTTTCCATTGCTCATAGACAATCCTGTGTTTATGAGAACACTTGAGCTATATATTAAGATGGAAGAGTTCACTACTTTGTTTGATATGGGAAAGATTTCTCCTGCTGTATTACAGAACACCCAACAACAATATGCTTGGTCAGCAGGACAATTACAGAGTGAATTTACTATACCATCACAATCTGAAATGGAATCAATAAGCAGAATGTGGAATACTCTTATTCAAAGGACAAGTGAGTTTGATAATGGATTCTCTTCTCTTGGCAATAAAGAGTATATAAAATTGCAATAGTATGATAAAGAAATCTACATGGCAGATAAAGGGTATGCAGAGGGACTTGTCTGTAAGCAAATTCTCTTCTGAGTATGCTTATGAGAACAAGAATATAAGGATAATGTCTACCGATGATAATACCCTACTCAGCATAGTAAATGAGAAGGGTACTAAAGAGGTATCAAACATAGAAGGTATAGACTCTATAAAGGGATTGCCTATAGGACAAGCTACAATTAATGGTTATCTAGTACTGTTCACTACAGACCAAGACAATGGAAAAGATTACATATATAAGATATGGTTTGACAAGGACAGCTTGCATGGAGTAATATTATATGATAGTAACAAAGGTAATCTTAACTTTAATCCTCTATATCCTATAGAGACATTGTCATTCTATGAAGATGATAACATACAGAAAGTATATTGGACTGATGGATTAAACCAGCCCAGAGTTATCAATATTACTTCTATAGAAGATTACACACCCAATTCTTTTGACTTTGTTATGAGTTTGAATCCCGGTTCAACTGTTAACATAACCAATATAGAAAAAGGGTATAGTGGGATATTCCCGTCAGGGGTAATACAATATTGTGTTACAGTCTATACCAAGAATGCTCAGGAGTCCAATATACTGGCTATATCTCCTCTATATTACATAACAAAGTATGATAATGGAGGTAGTCCTGAGGATTCTTTATCTGTGAGTTTTAATGTAACAGTGTCTGTTAAAGATGTTGCATGTGAGTATGTCAGATTATATTCAATACTGAGAACTACACAAGATTCAACTCCCATTGTCAAAAGAGTTCAAGATATAAAGTTATCTTCCTCTACTCAAACAATCAGTTTTACAGATACTGGTAATATTGGAGAGAGTATTGACCCTACTGAATTATTATACTTGGGAGGAGAAGACATATCTTGTGGTACAATGTGCCAAAAGGACAATACATTATTCTTAGGAAATATCAATGTTAATAGAATTGAGCCTGATAGCTCTATTAGAGAGTACTTCAGAGGATTAAATGTAAACCTCAATACAGTTACCACAATTAATTTGGGAACACCTTCTGGATATTATCAACATGAGTTTCAGTTGAATAACAACTCTAGCACTATTAAGATATTTAAATATTTGGAGTGGTACAGATTTGGCATACAGTTTAAGCATAAGTCAGGCAGGTGGTCTTCTCCAGTATTCATAAAAGACGCTCAGATTACCAAAACACCCGGTACTAATGACTTATATGGTAGTTTTGGTGTTTCAAATCTGGTATTCTATAAGTGCATACCTGAGGTATCATTCAATGATGATACCATAATTGGTAAACTAAAGGATTTAGGATATATTGGATTCAGACCTATAATAGTATATCCTTCTATAGAGGATAGAGAAGTAATATGCCAAGGAGTTTTATGTCCCACTGTTTATAATGTTGGTGACAGATTCAGTAATTCCCCATTTGTACAGTCTTCTTGGTTCTCAAGACCCAACATTCCCTTTGATGTGATGAGGTCAGAGTCTGGGGATGCAGGCTTGCCAGATGTGTCACCTATATTTGACGTTCCTGAAAAGGCATTATATAGTGACCAAACCTTGTCAAGATATGGTATAATAAATAATGATAAGCAGTTTTATTCTCCTAATGAGTCGGTTAATATAAATATTTCCTTGATTGATACAGGTACTTGGGCTGAGTGTAGGCATAGTAGTCCTATACCAGGAAACACTCATAGGAATGCGGAGATACAGAATATATCCTACCCTCCTGCCACTCCACGCCTTGCAGGAGGAAACCATTTGCTGACAGATTTTAGTGAATATGTGGAGAAGCATAAACATGAGTTTTTTGTAGACCAATCAATAGTTACTCTTCATTCCCCAGATATTGAATTTAACAGTGAAGTTGAGAATTATGATATTTCCAAGTGTAAGCTGAGGATAATAGGTGCAACTTTGGTAACCGCCAGTGTAGGGGATATTGACATTGTAACTTCTACCACAGGAACTACCATGGTTGGCGCAGATAATGAGAAGTTCCCACCAACAGGGTTTTATAAGGAGTCTTGTGGTAGTGTCAACATATCCCCTTGGGCATTCAGAAGCCAATTGGCTAATATCAACTGGATAGATAATATTCAAAGAGACTTTGGTGGTGTTATGCCCTCACAATATAGAAGGATGCAGGTAGGCTTTGCCACATATCCTTGGCATAGGAGTGGAGGTCTTGATGGTACAGGCTGGGCAGATGAGAATGGATATAGACCTGCCAAGTTACAGTATAAGAGGCTATCCAATTTGAAATTCTCTGCCACTAACCTGTACCTTAGCAGTACTAGTACATGGGATTCAGGGGAACTTGCAGATGCACAGATTTTTAATTCAAACGAGGTTACTCCACTCAAATTGAAAGCTCAGGAGCATTCTGGAAAAGGTACTTTAGTGTACTATGGAAATGTGGATAAGATTACTTCAAATACTGAATATTCAGGTAGTGATTATTACCAGATTGTAACATCTTCCACCTATAATCAGAATGATACCTCATATACTAACCACGACATATATGTTGGTGACTTTACACCTACCATACCTTTCACTGATAACTCAATAAATAAGGCATATGACCCTGTACACATAAAGTACAAGTCTACCCCTCATGCTGTTATTGTACTTGAAGACAAGTACAACTTGGGTAAGTACTCATATAAGGTTTTGCCTACTATCATAGATGGTAATGATTATGGAGAGCCTACATCTAGTAGTTGGCCTGTAAACCGTGTTGCAATAACTCATGATGGTGCCCCTAACTTCTGGGATACTTTGGAAGTATACAACTCTGTGTCTCAGGATGTTATAGGAGACTTTGTAGGTACTGGTCCTAATAAGACAGTTAAAAGTATCCAATACGGCTGGTGGTGGTTAGCAGAATTATACAGAAGTGATGTCACTAATAGGTTTGGAGGAGAGTCTGATGATGCTATACAGAGTAATCAATGGTTACCATGTGGAGAAACTACCTATTTCTATGATGATGACTCCAGCCATACTTATCTTGTAAAGTACTTGGAAGGAGACACATACTTCCAAAGATATGACCATTTAAAGACTTATCCATTTACTTTGGAAGATGAAAACTCGGTGACTGAGATAATGTCATTTATGTGTGAGACAAGGGTAAATCTAGATGGTAGGCATGACAATAATAGAGGCAATACTTCTAATCTATATATAACCCCTGAGAACTTTAACAAGCTAAATCAAGTATACAATCAAAAGGATAACTTCTTTACCTATAAGGTAAGTACTGATGATACTTCAGTATTGAACAAATTTCCTAATGTGGTTACTTGGACTAAGACTAAAACTGCTGGAGAACTTATTGATACTTGGACCAATATCACTCTTGCATCCACTCTTGATTTTGATGGTGATAAGGGTAGTATAACAGCTCTGAGAATGCATAATAATAATATCCTTGCTTTTCAAGATAAAGGCATTAGTCAGATATTGTATAATGAGAATGTGCAGATTTCTCCCACTAATGGAGTGCCTATTGAAATTGCCAACAGTGGAAAAGTTACTGGTAAGAGGTACTTATCTGATAGTATAGGATGTTCTAATAAGTGGTCTATATGCAGGACACCTAATGGTACCTATTTTATAGATGATATTACCAAAGGTATCTTCCTACTCAACAACCAGTTGGATAACATCTCTGATAGGCTTGGATTCCATTCATGGATTAACAGTAGGTCAACTGGAATAAATGTATGGAATCCTAAAGACTTTAGTGGATTTGTAACATACTATGATAAGGTAAATGGAGATGTATTCTTCATAAGCAAGGATGAGTGCTTGGCATTTTCAGAACCATTAGGCCAGTTCTCTTCATTCTACAGCTATGAGAATGTGCCATATTTCTCCAATATACTAGACAGGGGACTGTGGGTAAAGGATGGGAAGCTATGGCTGCACAATGAAGGTGATTATAATACCTTCTTTAACAGTTACCAGCCTTTCTATACTACTGTCATATCCAATCCTGATATGACCCAGGATAAGATATTTAATACTCTTGAGTTCAGGGCAGACAGTTGGAACAGTGAAGGTAAGCTATTGGATACAACCTATGATACTCTTAGTGTTTGGAATGAATACCAAAGTGGTGAATCCAAGCTTACCCATGTACTTGGAAGACCTTCAAGTCTCAAGAAGAAGTTCAGGATATGGAGGGCTAATATACCAAGGGATAAATCAAACAATAAAGACAGGATGAGAAATCCTTGGTTATATCTTAAGCTATCTATGGAATCTGAAAATACAAATAAGACCATATTGCATGATATGGTGGTGCACTACTTTGAATAACTTGATAGAGATAGCCTGAAGGGAAGGTAAGTAATAAACTTATCTTCCCTTTACTTTTTAAATAATATTCTTGTATAATTCTGATACTTTACTTATCTTTGCAAATAAATTATTATAACATGGTTAATAGAAAAGTTATAAGGAAACACAATAGTCCTGTTACTACTGGTATCATTAATAGATATGATGATGGTGGTAGTATATGGGACATTAGCAAGCTTTTTACCAAAGAAAACTTAGGTAAACTAGGTCTTGGATTATTAGGCCCCGCTGGTAATGCAGCAAATGGTTTAATAAGTAATGGACTAAGTTCAGGAGCAGGCAATGCAGTCAATAAAGTAGGAAGTACTGTGGGTTCTGCCATTAGCACAGTCAACCCTTTATTAGGAGGCATTGTGTCTGCTGGTACTGGGTTGATAGGTGGTATAACCAATGCATTATTCGGTTCAAAGATTAATGAGGAAAATGTCAATAATGTCAGAAACTCCAATAATGCCCTGAGTACAGTTAAAGTTGATAGCAGTAGCAATGACTCTATACTTAATCAATGGTCTAATCAGGACTTTGGAGCAGACTTCTCCCAATCAGATATTGGGAAAGATGGATTGTTCAGTAACAAGGCAGAAGATTTATACAATGAGTTGAAGAAGGAACAGGAGATAGCCAGAGGCAGGGCACTGCTAAGTTATGATAATGCAATAGAAAGTGCCGATAAGATGAATAATTTAAGAGCTATGTCCAATTACATGGCAAAGGGAGGTAAGATTCATATCAAGCCTGAGAACAGAGGCAAGTTTACTGCCCTTAAAAAGAGGACTGGAAAGTCAGCATCTTGGTTCAAGGAGCATGGTACTCCTGCACAAAAGAAGATGGCTACCTTTGCCTTGAATGCTAGAAAGTGGAAACATGATGATGGAGGATGGATAGATGAAGAGTTTACTTTGCCTTATAGTGCCTATATAGCAGACAGGGTAAATAACATGGGACTTAATAACTCTCAAAAGGCTGCTGTATACAGTTCAATATATGGGGAATCAAGGTTCAATCCCTATGCCTATAATCCCAGAGGTGGTGGAAAGGGAGCACATGGAATCATGCAATGGAGAGGTGCCAGAATACCTGAAAGCTCTTATCTGCCTAGCCAAATGGACTACTTGGAAAATACACTTAATAGTGCAGATAGGATGAATTGGTTGAGTAAGAGAAGTCTGAACAATTTCAAGAAATCCAATACTCCTGAGGCTTCCTCTTCTGCATTTGAAAGAGGATATGTCAGGGGAGAGGAGTTCTCTAGAACCTCTAAAAGAAAGAAGGCAAGGTCTGTATATGACAAGATGCACACTCCCAGTCTGTCTGACTTATCAGATTATAATATGAGAACTATTACCAAACCTAATATACAAATACCTTTTAATCCATTTGGAGATGGTGGCCTCATGGGTACTCATGGAGCAGATTTTACCAATGGTGTCACTGTTATAAATAATGGAGGATACCATGAAGAGAATCCACATGAAGGAGTACAGATTGGGGTTGATTATAATGGAATACCTAATCTTGTGGAAGAAGGAGAGGTGATTTATAATGATTATGTATTTAGTAACAGGATTAAAGTACCTGATTCAGTGAAGCAGAGGTATAAATTGAAGGGTGGCAAAGGTCTGACATTTGCAGATGCTGCCAAAAAGATTCAAAAGGAATCTGAGGAAAGGCCCAATGACCCAATAAGCAAGAGGGGGCTGGAAGATGGCCTCATAAAGTTAATGCAGGAGCAAGAGGCTCTTAGAGGACAGGGGCAATATGGACTTGAAGGAGTACAATATGCAGAAGGAGGTCATATACCTGATGATTACACATATACTCCGGTGTTTGGTTCTTGGAAATCAGGAGAGATGCCAGAGGTTACAGCTACAGCAAAGAGACCCAGCATGATTAAATATGTGGATTATGACATACCTTCTACCATAGAGCCTATAGGTATTGATGGGCTTTATGCAGGATTTAGTGGCTTGTCCCCTATGGAAATATCAGGTATTGGTGAAGTAGGATATGATATACCTTCTAATGTGGAAGGTACAACTCCTGCTAAAGTTAGGGTACCCAAAAGAAAGGGTAATACAGATAGAAGAGGATTTGATGCTACTTGGCTAAGATATGCACCTGTAGTAGGTTCTGCAATAGGATTGGGTCAAAGTATATTCAGCAGGCCTGATTATACAGGACCTGATGCAATCATAGAGGCTGCAAACAAAGTAGGTAATTATGTTCCTGTAAGCTATAAGCCAATAGGGAATTATCTGCAATATAAACCACTTGACAGGAACTTTTATATAAATAAGCTTGGTGCACAGGCTGGTGCAACAAGAAGAGCTATTATGAACTCTTCAAGTCCTTCAAGGAATGCCGCACTACTTGCAGCAGACTATAATGCACAAGGCAAGTTGGGAGACTTGGCAAGACAGGCTGAGGAGTATAACTTGGCACAGAGACAGATGGTAGAGCAGTTTAATAGAGGAACCAATCAAGCAAACTCTGAGATGGGGCTTAAAGCTGCAATGGCTAATCAGGAGGCTGCACTAAAGGCAGGAAGTACAAGGCTAAGTGGTATTACACAAGCTATGGCAATGAGAGATGCAATAGATGCAAGAAGAGGTGCAAGTATGAGTGCTAACCTGACTAATCTGTTTGACTCATTGGGTAATATAGGAATAGATGCTTATAACAGGTCTGACAGGGATATGCTAATCAACTCAGGGGTATTTGGTACTCTAAGCCAGAAACCTAAGGAATGGAGTAAAGAAGAGTGGGAGGATTACAAGATGTCTGTAGCAGGAGGCAAGTATTCTAAAGGAGGAAAATTAAAGAAGAGAAGAGGAGGTCTCACTTACTAATATGGCAAATTATAGTTTGGTTGTAAATAGCAAGTTCCAGCCTTTCTCTTTTGACAGGTACTTGCAACCATATCAAATATATGGTCAGAATTATAAGGAAATTGAGGAACAATATACTGACTTGTCTACAAAGGCTGGTATATGGGATGGCTTAGCCAATGAGCAGACTGACCCATATACCTATAAGATGTACAAGACCTATGCAAATGATTTGGAGAATCAAGCCAGTCAGCTTGCAAGTGAAGGACTTAATGCTGTAAGTAGGAAGAATATGCTCAACATGAGAGCAAGGTACAGTAAGGAAATTATTCCTATTGAGCAAGCATATAATCAAAGAAGCAAGTTAGCAGAAGAACAGAGAAAGTTAAGAGCAGCTAATCCATCAATCATGTTTGACAGGGATTTCTCTTCAATATCATTAGATGACCTTCTAGACAATCCAGAGTTAAGTTATACTTCAGTTAGTGGAGATGATTTATATAAGAAAGGTAAGGAAGCTGCTATATCTGCATCATCAAGAATGATGAATGTATCTCCTGCATTACAAGGTCAATACTGGAAGATAAGACAGGGATATGGAGCAGATGCAGCTAATAAGTTCTTATTAAACCAATCTAATATACCTGAACTTAAAGATGCTATAAATAGAATAGTATCACAGTCAGGAGTTACAAAGGAAAATTTAAGTAGAGCTATAGACTATACTATAAGTGGTATAATGTCTGGAATATCATATAATGAAAGTTATCAAGCTAATAGGGGATATATAGACCCAGCAGAAAGAGAAAGATTAGCTTTAGCTAGAGAACAGTTTGAGTGGTCTAAGGATAGATGGGAAGATGAGCAGTTAGGAGCTGAATTACCTAATGGAGATAGAGTTAAAGATGTTGGAGGTGGAAGAGTTAGGATAACACACCCTGATGGAAAGGTTGAAATTATGGCTGCCCCTAAATCTACTAGTGTCTCAAAAGGTCAGAATAAAGATAAGAAGCCATTCTCTGGATTACAATTTAAGATGTGGAACAACTCTAGTGCTACTACAGATTTCCAAGAAGGATTATCTAATGAAGAGTGGACTACTAAGAGAAAGGGCTTTGATACAGGAGATGAAGAACAAATATCATTTACTGACCTAAGTAACTCAATGCAGACTAATTTGGCAGCTAAGTTAGCTGAGTATGGCTTAACATTTGATGATGTAGAAGTATGGAGAGACCATGACTCATTCTCAGATGACCATTACCAAATAAGATTAAAACAAAGTGAATCAAATACATCTCAAGAACCTATAGGGTTTGGAGATTTATAAATTAATAATATGGCTTTAGAAGGATTAAAAGGATTGACAGCTCAGGATAGAGCCAATTGGGAAAAGAAATATAGTGCATATCTTTCAGGAAAATCTTCTGATGAAATAGAAAGAATGTATAGAAATGAAATGTTTAAGGCAAAGTTTAAGGACAGAGAAGATTACTCTGCCCTTAAACAGATGTCTCCTGAAGAGAGGGATGCCTTTTATAATAAAAGCTATACTGATTCTATTGAAGCAGTTAGGAGAAGTGCAAAAAGATATAGTGCCAATAATGATTTATTTACTGTAAAGTCAGATGCAACTAGAGTCAGAGAGCCTATAAGATATGAACTGTCTCCTCAAGAGCAAGAGGCTTTCAAGGCTAAGTCAATAGCCTATGATAATGCTATGAGGAAGTATAGTAGTGATTATGCTAAAAATGCCTATGATAGGGACCATGCTGTAAAAGATATAAGAACTGTTGCTGAGAGTGTATCACCATATTATAGAAAGTATAAAAACACTGATTATCTTCCCTTTACAAATAATGACTGGCAAAATATTGCTACTGAGTATAATGCCAAGAGAGATGCTTATGGAGAAGAAAGTGCTAATATATGGCTGCAAGGTAAAATGCAGGATACAGCATCAAAGAACCAAAGCTTGTTTGAAAAGGCATGGAATGGTTTTGTAGGAATGGGGGCATCAGCAGCAGGAGCACTTATAGGAACTTATGGTATGCTCAAAGGTGCTTATGACTATGTTGCTGGCAATTATAAGGATGTAAAAGGCCTGAATGGGTTTGAGAATTTTATGAATTCTGTAATGGATAATGATATTACCAGATTTGGTAATGATGTTACCCAATACGGAACAATAAATAACTTAGATGAAGCTAAAAAGAGTGGATTATCTGAGTTGGAGGTAATGCAGACTCAAGGACAACAAAGTGGTTCAGATAGTTTATTTGACCAAATATTCAATGTAAATACTATACCTGTAGCCATGCAGTCAGGAGGATTTACTGTAGCATCTATGCTAGCTGGATATGGAGAGGCCAAGTTGGCTGGATGGGCATTTAAAGGTATGAAGGGTGCTACAATGTTAGGTAAGACAGGTAGTACTACTCAGAAGTTAATGCAGGCTAGAAACACTCTCAATGCTATTCAAAAGGCTGAAAACTTTACTAATAAGTTTGTTATCCCTGGTCTTGCTGGAACTACTGAGGGTGTTATTGAAGGGCTTAATACTAAACTAGAAGTTCTAGAGGACTCCAAGAAAAAAATAGCAGAAGCTCAATCTAAATATGTAGATAGAAGATTTAAGGAACTGTATGAGGCTGAGTATAATAAAAGAATGCAGGAAGCCTACAATAAGTCAAAACTCACTAGGAATAGAGAAACAGGAAGGATGACTTCTTCTTTTAACCCTAATAAAGAGTCAAAGAAGATTTTAGATGATTTATATAAGCAAGCTTGGGATGAATATTCATCTAAGTATAAAGAAGCCCTAAATCAGGCAGAGTTTGCTGCTAGTAAAGCAGGAGTTAATAATTTCTTAGTGAACTCAGCTATTAATGGAGTAATAAACCAAACATTAAAAGCTGGATTGCAGTCTTCTACTGTACAGGGTACTCTTCAAAAGTCAAGACTATTTAATTGGGCAACTCCTAAAGGTAAATTTGATATAACAGGCTCAGGTGCAAATACTACTGTAACTCCTAAGTATAGAGCTTGGAAACAAACTTGGAATATAGCAAAAGAGCCACTTGGTGAATTTACAGAAGAGTACTTACAGAGCGTATCTAATGCTACAATGAGTGGAGGTGCAGCCAATAATATTCATCAGTTTATTGAAAATAAATATAATGGTGATGGCTCTGCTGAAGTAGGTGATTATATGGCTGGAGATTTTACAGCAGCCCTACTATCTATGGGTGAATCTATGGTAGATAATGAAACCATTAAATCAGGTATTTATGGTGCTATATCTTCAGCTATGGGAACTCCTGTATTTAGAGGTGGAGATTATACTAAAAGAGTGAAAGGAAGTGATGGTAAATACCATACTGAAATTGACTTGTCTAGAAGAGAAGGAGAGAGCAGGTTAGGTCATATAACCAGACTAATGCCTTGGAGAAGTGGTATCACTAATGCTATAAGAGAGAATGCTGAGACAAAAAGACAATTATATGATGATGCTAAGACCTTAGAAACTTGGTTAAGAGACCCTAATAACAAAGCTAAGTTTGATGGTATAGTAGGTACATATAACTGGGCAAAGCAGATGGAGAGTGATGCTAAAAGTAATGATGAGTTTGGATATAGAAACAGCTTGTTAGGTAAGACTATCAATGATGTATTCATGTTAGATAAGATGAGGGGAACTCAGTATTATGATTCATTTATGAATGAACTTATTACTGTAGCTAACCTTGAAGAAGGTACAGAACAGGCTAATAGCTATATTAAATCTATGAGGGACAACATCAATACTCAAGATAGTAATGTTAGTGATACAGAAGTACTTAACCAGTTAAAGAGTAATGCCAATAAACTACTTAATACTATTAATACCATACAGAAGGAGTCTGATAAGATAGATAGAACATTAGGCAATGTAGATGAAGATACAAAGCAAGCTCTTATATTTGGTCAGATGTCTTTGCAGGATTGGGATAGTAGAGGCAAGAAGATTGAATCTGAACTTGGTAATATAGCATCTCTTATAACTGACAGCTCTAAGCCTGTTAGTAACATGTCTCCTGAACTAAGAGATATTGTAAGTAGGTATGGCTCATTAAGTAGGGCTAAAAAAGTTAAGGAAGAGTTATCTAACTCCTTACAGAGCATTAGCAAGGATATTGATAATCTGAATAATAGGAAGGATAACCTTACAGACTCTGAAAAGAAAATCCTGAAAGAGAAGAAAGCTAAGCTGAAATCTATTAATAAGGTACTTAATACATTAAAGAGCATTGATAATGTAGAAGAGGAGTCTACTGTATTAAATGAATCTGAAATAATGGCTTTGCCTGCAATAGATAGAGCTATTATGATGAATAAAGAAAATCTCTCAAATTATTCAGAGGAGCAAAGAGATATTATAAGTAATCTTATAGATAGAGGTACATCTAAGGATATAAACTTCTACAATAAGATACAGGATGCTGGAAGAATGGAATTGGCTAAACAGTCATTCTTGACTCAATACAATGAGATACTGAGAGACCCTAACAGCTTTAATATGTATGTTCAAAGAGCTAAGCAGGCTGCATCTGATGTACTTACTAAGAAGAAGTATGAATCTATAGATAAAATATCTGATTATAAGGACTTTGCACTGGAGATGGATAAACTTATGGATAATGGGTCTCCTAGAGAACAAAGACTTATAATAAATGCTCTATCCAAATCAAATAACTCTAATTATGAGAGATATAAGAATGATAGAAAAACTCTTGAAGGTTTATTTAATCAGATAGTAAATGATGATGCTTTTAGGGATATAGATGCTAATGATGCAGATATGTTTGCATTATCTCTACAGTATTTAAGTAACAATGGAGTTGATTTGAATGATGAGAATGCTGTTGTTAATTCACTGTCTGAAGTAGATAGTGATGGTAACTCATTATTCCAAAAGTATGTAGAAGATATAAACTCTAACTCTCCTGACGAGACTAAAGTTGTATTTACTAGTATTGGTGAAGCAATACAGACTTATAAGGATGTAATGCAGAACTATAAAAGGGATGAAGATGAAAGAGCTAATAACTCTAAGCCAGTAGAGGTACAAAGTACTACAACAGAACAATCTGCCCCTGCTAAGCCTGTAAATCCTATGCCTGGCATATTTGGTTCAGCAGCTACTACATTAGAGGAAGCCAATGAGTCTGCAAAGAAGACTGTAGAGGAACAGTCTTTACCAGCTGATAATACTACTTCAGCAACTACAGATAATACAGTTGAGAGTAAAGAAGATAAGAAATCAGATGAAAAACCAGAACCATTTGATACTTCTTCAAGACAGGAGAGTAATAACTCTATAGAGGAATTTAGAGAAAACAGTAATGATGATGTAGCTAAAAGTGCTGAACTGGGGTCAAGAGTTATAAGAAACTCTTCTGATAATTATTCAGAAAATGCAAAGAATACAGCAGAGGAAATACTAAACAGCTTCAGTAAGAATGAGTTTGAAAACCCAGATGAGTTAAGTGAAGCTTTAGTACAAAAGGCTAATCAGTTAGATACTTCAGCTGATGAAAATGATGAGGATGCTATGCAGGCATCTGCATTACTGAGGCAGGCTGCATCTAAAATTACAAACCAAACTCAGGAAAGAAAAATAAAGGAAAAGGAGGAAGAAGAGAGAGCTTCAGAAAACAAGAAACCTTCACTATTTGATAGAGCAAGGCAGAAGACTCAAGATACCAATAGAAGCATATTTGATAATAACTCAATGTCTTCTTTAATAGACTCTTCAGATATACAGTGGTTAAGGGAGAATTACCCAGATAGCCCAATAGTTAAATATTGGGATAAGAACAATATAGAGTCTTTTATAAGAAGTGGAAAGTTAAAGACTGGTAAAGATGCTACTAGAGTATATTTTGTAACAGATAATATATTAGCTCAAGAAATAAAAGCTAATATGGAATCTAATGGAGCTAATTATACTAACTTGGATATTCCTATAATAGCAGTGGTTGAGGATGAGAATGGTACATTAATCATAGATAACAAGAAGTATCAGCCTATAGGTACTTTCCCATCAACTAATACTAGTAATTATAAAGGTGTAGGAAATGTAGGAAGGATAAGAGAGTTAGTGGGAAACCAAAAATCTGGAAAACTCATAAGGGATAAGAATGGTAATATACTGACTTCAACATTAGCATCAATAGTTGCTAAGGCTCCTGAAAGAGTACCAGTAGGTAAACCTAATAATAATGCACAAAATCTATCTTTTAATACTTTAAGTAAGGAAGACCAAACCTCATTAAGAAGTGTCCCAAAGAGGGATAGGTATAAGAATCCTATATATGCTAAAATGAGAAAAGCATTTCTTGATAGATTAGGATTCTCTGAAAGTAACAAGTACCTATATGTAAATGTACCTAATTTGAAAGATAGTGTAAAAGACTTTAGAGTATTTATAAGGTCTATTTCTAACACTGTTGACAGAAACTCTAATAAGTCTATAGTAGAATTATTTAATGAGGGTGATATAAATGCCCTATTAAATTCTAATAGTAGGTTAATCAAGGCAGGTACTATATTGGATGAAATGTCTTCCAGCTTTCCTGATAACTCTGAAATTACATTAGATAGAGTAGATGGGCAATTAGTTCCTACTGGTGAGTTTGCTGATAGATTAAATGAGCTGTCTAATACTCTGACTAGAAAGATGAATAACCATCTTATTCTACCTAATCAGAATTGGAAATATGTAATATCACCTACTGAAGAAATATTAGAGGATGGAAGAAGAATGTTCTCTATAAGTATCTCAGATGGTAATACTACTATACTAGTAGGTAGGATAACTAATGGTACAATGTCTCCACAAACTAAGTTTGAGTTCTTTAGGAATCTTATAATGGATGGAACTGAAACTAGGAAGAGGGGAAACTTTGATTTTATAAAGTGGCAGGTAGAGTACCCAAAAAGTGGAAATAGTATAGATACTGTCAAGGGAAATCTAGCTAATGCCTTTGATGATGGTATATTGGAAATGAGTAATGAAGGTATAGAGTATAAAGTTAAGGGAATAGAAGTTAGGTCCCCTTTCACTTCTACAGGTGAAACTATAAGACCAGTAGAAGTATCTAACCCAAGTAATGCTACTCCTTCTACTCCTGTTAATACTCCTACTGTATCAGCTACTGACCAAGTGCAATCTGATAAAGCTATAATAGATAGTGAGACAGGTACTGTACTTGAAGGAAAGGTAGAAGAAAAGACTAATGTTAAGTTAGAAGCAGCAAGAGTTATAGCTGATAGAATTACAGAGGACTCTAAATTGATACAACTGGCTCCTGATGGAAGTGGATATATTAACACTAAGACAGGAAAGAAGTATTCAAGAGTAACTTCAATAATTCAAGCAGATGCTGAAGCTGGTAATAGATTTGGCCCTAATAGTCCTTGGATATTACCATCTACAAATATAGGAACTAGTGTAGATGAATTTGTAAGAGATTTCTTTGCTGGAGAGTTCCATGAGGATGGTAAATTAATAAGTGATTTCTTCTATGACTATCCTAATGCTACTAATGCACAATGGAAACATTTTGTGCAAGAACTCCAAAGTCTGAAAAATTCTTTTGATGCTATGGGATTGACTATAATACCTAGAGATGTTACAGTTACTGGTACATTAAATGTTACAGATTCTGAAGGAAAAGTACATACTATAGATGTTGCTGGAACACTTGACTTACTAGCCTATGACCAAGAAGGTAACTTCTATATCTATGATATGAAGACTGTAAGGAGTTCCATAGACCAACATAAGGAAGAGAAGTATGCAAGACAATTATCTTTGTATAAGAAGTTCTTAGAGAATACTTATGGTATTAGTGTTAAGAGCCTGAATATTATTCCTATACAAGTTGAGTACCCTGAACCTAAAGGTTGGAAGAACAGCACTAATGAATATACTGTAATAGAAGGTAATCAATTAGCTATTAATGGTGAGGAATATAGAAATGCTAAGCCTCAGTTGTTTAGACCTAAGGAAGTAGGATATAGAGAGCCTAATATACAATATGAGAAATTAACTGATATTGAGAAGTCTCAAATATCTGAAATAGAGAAGATGATTAAAGAAAAAGATGCTTCAGTAAATCAGACTAGTACTGAAACTATTACTCCTACTGAGACCAAAGAAGTTAAAGTTGAAGAAGTTACAGTAGCTGACAATACTGAACCTACAGTTGATTTAAATACAGGATTAAACATAGGAAAGGTTAAAGATAGAAGAAAGAAGAAGTCAGGTACTAAGGTAAATCCTAAACCTACAAGGCTAATACCTTCAAGATTAACTTGGGGAGTTTGGGAAAACTTTATAACTGAGGATGGTGTATCATTATGGAATGAAGAAACCATTAAAGTACTAGAGTCTGTAGGATATACAGAAGAATCATGGAATCAACTTTCTGATGAAGAGATGGAGCATGAACTTAAATGTAAAGGAGTTAAAGTTCCATTCTAAGGCAAAAAAAAATAAGGCTAGGGAGGATAACCTCTCTAGCCTTTATTGTTTTATTAGTTTCTAACCTTTCTACCATACTCATAAGATTTAGCTGCTTCATAGGGGTGTTCCCATACATAGTTACTTCTAAGATAAGGAAACATTCTCCAGAATTTAGCCTCCCATTTGGAATCTCCTTTCTCATACATACCTTCTTTCTTAGATTGATAGTAAAATTCACTATTATCTTCATCAGCTACAAGGCTTCCACCAAATTGGTATGCCAGATTAGAAATATCTATAAGACCACTTACACCAACAGGAATCATACTCATAAGATTTTGTGACTCATCAACCATACCCCAAGCAGTATTCATTGCAGACTGCTCTCTCAACAATCTAGCTGCAAAGTAGTAAACTATACCAGTAGTAGTGTCTACTTCCTCCTCAGACTCTTTGTCATCATCATCTCCACCACCTTTAGCAGTCAATATCTTTAGTAGAGTTAATGCAAGGATAAACATAGCATCACCCATATTTCTCCTCATATTATAATACTGATTAGCAGAGAATCCAGCATTAAGCATTGCTTGTTTTGTCTTCTTACTAACTGGCAGTAATATGGCTCTCATAGTTAAACCAAAGCCTCCTCTATCAGTAAAAGTAGATGCAATAACTTTAGCTAAGCTTCTCATTGAACCCTCAGTTTCTCCACCAAGTATAGTATTATATTTGCTTGCACCATATCTTCTTTCAAGCATACCTAAGGCATAACCTCTCATGGCTAGCAACATATTACCAAACATATTCTGTTGGAAAGCTACTTTATCTTGGTTATTATAGATACCATGTAATCTGTTGTTTATTTCTCTGGCTTTATCCATGAAAGCAGATTCATCATCAATAGTCCAAGTAAGTTTATATGAATCCTCAAGTAGCTTTGTTTTAACATCTGCCATGTCAGCTAGATTATAGCCCTTGGAATTTATATAATCTAACTCTTCCTGACTAAGATTCAGTACAGAGCCAAAAGGGGAAGGGTTACTAAGAACATTATCTATCTGACCTATTATAGATTGTATAAGGTTATATTCTTTGATGCCCTCTTTACTCTTAAAGAATGTGCCTTCTAGTTTAAGAGTTTTGCCATATTTTGGGTCTGCATTTCCACTTTCATCCTCAACATCTACTACCTTATAAGCATTAAATAATGATATTCTGTTGCCATTAGAATCATACAACTTAATTTTATTAGCTAAAGCAAGATAAGACATAGAAGACATGTAGTGCTCTCCTACTTTATATGGTAGGAATAGGCTTTCTCCGAACATATTAAGTATCCTAGAATCTCTTGTGTGCCATGCTCTTTGGTTACCTCTATTTTCACCAAGCATATTAAAATGCCTAATCATTAAGGATACTTTATCTTCCTTAAATTCCTTTCCATATCCCCACCAATTCTGCATGAAACTTCCATAATAGGATTTATGTGCCTTGGCCCAATCTTTTACATCAAAGTATTCACCAGAGAAAGCTTCCTTAAATATTTCTATAGAACCAGTTCCAACATTGACCATACCACCTGCAATATTACCTCCTAAGAAGTATTTACTTGCAAATCCAGTAAGAAATCCAAATAGTTTATTAAGCACTAGCTTATTGCCAATCTTCAGCTTTGGAACTCCAATACCATATACTTGTTTATCAAGAAATTTAAGGTATCTATTATAAGCCCTAGACTTATCCTTCAATCTACTTTCTTCTAAGTTAATACCTTCTACAGTCCTCCTATTAAGAACCTCCTTTCCAACTTCAAGAGTATCAACAACCTGACTCATAGCTGCATAAGAATTTGCCATTCCTGCATAAGCAAATGTAGAATAGAATAAGTCAGTAGATAGCTCAGAAGGGTCTTTCAGCTTGTTGACCCCATATAGAGGAACCCTATTAATCTTCTCCCTTTCAAATGCAAGTTGATTATGGAACATATCCTCATCTATAGTATTGTATGTCTGCTGACTTCCAAAATCAGTATCTTCACTGTCCTCACAGAAAGTATCTCTCATTTCAGTCATTACAGTATGTATAGTAGCCTTACTTGAATTTTCAAATAATCTCCTATTCCTAATCTTATTGGAGAATGTACCCTTGAATTGAGGCATTCTGTGTAAAGGCATACTACCTTCAGGCAGTCTACTATCCAAATCAGCTTTAAGTTGCATATACTCATTAAGCCATTTTACCCTTTCAGGATATGGCTGTATATCTCTCTTATACTGTTCACTTTCATAGTCAGAGCTAGGAATGTACATCTGCTGCTGATTGTCCCACTGACTATGGGCAATATGTGTTGCATCTCCCTTATGCCATATTTTAGCTTTAGGTTTAAAGAAGTTATCCCATAGCAATGCTTTTTCAAAGTCAGATTTTCCATCAAGATTAGGGTACTTTTGGTTAAACTCCTCTATACTTTGTTTCTTGAAGTCTAGCCAGTCATTTTCATAATCTCCCCAGCAGTATGCTGATATAATGTTTCCTGTTATAGTACCATCCCTGTTACTTCTTTCAACAAAAATATCAGTATTACTCAGCTTAATATCTTTTAACCTAGACTGTAATACCCTAAGTTGGTCCTGAGCTTGAATAGTCATATCATCTGCCCACTTATTAGCTAGCTTCACAGTCTTATCTGCTAACTGACCTATAACATCTGAATTGTTAGACATAGATGCAAGGAACCTTTCAAACAGAGATATATCACTCTCCAAGTCATTCATCAAATCTGATATAGGAATGTCCTCTGAATCTCTATACTCAATAAGCTTGTTATTGCCTCTACCTTTCCAATTGAATATGACTCTGGCTGCTCTTGTAATATATTTATTGCCATAGTTAGCACCTTCAAGGAATTTAAGGAAGAATTGACTTTCCTTATTCTTGAGTTCATTAATCAATCCATTTCTACCAGTAAGTAGCTTGTTCAACTTATCAGTAATATCTAATAAGTTATATGATACTCTGTTACCAAGAGAGTCAGTAATTATAACATTCCTTGTATCTCCAAGTAATCTATTTGCCCCAGATATGTTAGAGGTAGATGAGTTTATAAGGTCTATTAATGCAAGAGCATTCCTAGCAAATGCCCTAACAACTCTTAGTGCCTTAGCATTAGCTGGCATATTGGAGTTGAAGTCAGTTACATTATCAAAGTCAATTGATGCCAATATATCAGGTATCTCAGCTACCATTAAGTCACTCATTAGTGATATAGCTTCTGTTATCCCTTCAAGAGCAATTGAATCTGCAAATGAAGAGGGCACATTTAAGTTTCTACCACTCTCAACCTGGCCCACTATATTATTGAATTTATCAAATAATGTATTACTGATAGACTTCATCTCTGAAGCTTGCAATTTAAGCCTGTTCACAGCCTGCTTGAATACTTTAACATTAAAGGAAGTAGGAGCATTATATAAGGTCTCCTTGGTTTTAATAGCCTCTTCTACACTACCTGTAAAGTTGGGAGACATAAATCCCTTAGCTATCATATCTGCAATTCTTTCAGCCTCTAATGCAGCATTGGCAATGCTATCTCCTTTTATGCTATGAAATATTCTCTTGGCTGTATTGACTATTCTCTTAACAAGAGATTGCCAAGGTGCTCTATCATCTATATTACCTGCTATAGCCTGACCAACTAAGGTACCAGCTATCTCTCTTCTGGAAGACTCTCCTAGATATTTACTATCATACTCATCTCCTACTATCTGCTTTTGTACCTCTGGAGTTAATAACCTCATAAGCCTCTCTACTAGAGGGGAATTTCCTAAGGCACCTATAGCAAAGTGTCCTGCCTCTTCTGCCAATACACCAGTTACATTTTTACCATTAGCTACTTGTATTAACTGATATAGGCCATCAGCAGTCTTCTTGGCATTTTTAGTACTATACCTTCCATTTACCTTCTCATCATTCTCAATGAATTCTATACTGACTCCAGCCTTATTCAGGTAGTATTTAATCCTGTCTTGAAGAGTCCTATTAGAGATTTCCTGATTAAGAGCTAATTCATTGGAAGGGTTTTTCTCAACTACAGATAAATTATATCTACCATCTTTTGTAGATGTAATAGTAGCCATAAATTCATTATTAAACTGGCTGTTTCTATTAAAAGATTGCAGTCTGTTTACTGCTTCCTCATAATCATAAATGCCAGAGTTTATATCCTTATTCAGAGTATTAATCAATGTATCTTTGTCTACATTAAGCTTAGCAAGACTTCTCAATGATTGGAAAGTAATTTCACCATTCTCATCAAACTTAGCACTTCCTTGTACCTTTTCAAGAAATTTAGGATTAATTCCTATACCATAATACTCCTTTGCAAGTTCCCTATTATTAGAAGTGTAGTGAAGCAGGTCTTTGAATAACCTGCTTTCTACTACTTCACCTTTAGAGTTTGTGCAATGAGCATAAATTGAACATTTATCTGCCATATTAACAAACTTTTTCTCCTGTATTATCAGTTAAACCACTATTTTGAATCTCATTCCTTATTGCATTGACAGTGTCTGATAGGTCTACATCTGACTGACTATTAAGATACTCTTTTATAGATTCCACTTGTTCAGCCATGAATTCTCCATTCTTGATGCCATAATCAATTATCTGATTGATAGCTTCTTCTCTATTGAAAGAGTTAGGAGTATTTTCAGGAATAAATTCCTGAGAGCTATTACCTTCCATATTGTTATCATATTGCTCATTGTCTGTCAATCTAGATTCTGAGTCAGATACATATTGAAGGGATTTATTAGTGGTACCTAATTGAGATACCTTATAATAGGTTATAGACCCATCATAACTTACATTGAACTTATCATTGCTACTATCACATATATATGTTATACCATCTACTACTATACATGGTCTGAATGCCACACAGTTCTTTGGTAATGTACTATCCTTAATAGTATAGTTCTTAGCATCATCACCAAGTTTATTGACATCTAGAGTAAAGTTAGAAACAGCTTCACCATTCTTATAAACTAATGTTTTAAGATATTTAAGATTGCTTCCTTTTGCTGTAAATACCAGTCTCCTGTTATCAAGATGATTCAATATATACTGTTTAGCAAACTTCTCACTATTAGCAGTAACAGTACCTTCCTTAACATCATTAAGGAAGTCTACATAACTCCTTTCAACCCATGCACCATTTCCATCATTAGCACTAGAATCCCACTTTCTTCCTACTTTGATAGCAAGCTTCAATTCAGTAGGAGCAAGGTTCATAAAAGCTAAAGGACTGAATGTAAATCCTAGCTTATAGAAATTGTACATGAACAAGTCTCTAGCTAAGTCAGGCTCTGTTTTAAGTAACTCTGCCCAACTTTCTTTCAACTCATCTTTCTGATAAGGAGCAAGTCCACCTATTCCCTGTACATTCATACTTATATCACCAGTCTTTTCATTGGTAACAAACTGCATATACTGGAATAAAGGGAGAGACTTCAAATCAGGATTACTTTCAAGAGTATTGAATACTTCTTTAGCAAAGTGTTTAGTATAATATTCTCTGGCTGGAATACCATCTTTAGTAGGCATCTCACCATTAAATAAACTATCCTCTTGCTGAGAAAGCATATAAACAAGCATATCACTATGGATACTATTGATTGTATCAGCATCTAAGAAATTACTCTTAGTAAGTTCTGCTAATCTATTTCTAGCTCCACTATATGAAGGAGTATTATATGGATAGTAACTGTTAAGTAACATACCAGCTCTCCTGTTCATATCATACATAGCCTGTTCATAAGCCAAAGGATTCTCAATAAGACTTTTAAGATATTCCTGATTACTTCCTTGCAAGTTGGTGTTATTGGTTATAGGAGAATCTATAATATCTGTAACTTTCATATTTACAGACAAAGCATTCTTACCATTCTTAACAACAAACTTATCAATATAATTCTTGACTTTCATCTGTTGAGAATATAAATCACCAAAAGTAGAACCAACTGCATTAGAAGCTGTAAACTTAGATGAAGTAACAAACTGGGAAATATCACCTGCTGCTGTCTGAATCTGAGAGAATAATTCTGCTACTTTCAATTGGTCAGCCTTGAATGACTGATTATCCATAGCATTCTTACCTTGCTCTCTCATAACTCTATCATTGACAATATTCAATGCAAGTTTGTTGATAGAGAAGTCTTCATCAGGGTTAACTTTAGGACTTTCTGTATCATCTCCCATATAGTTCTTAACTACTTCTCTCATTGCCATATCAGCAGTAACACCATTATTAAAGCTATACTCACATATCTCTTTAATTATAGGTTGGTTAAATAACAAACCAATCTCTTGGGTTGTATAACCTATTCTAGCTAATACAGCACCAGCATCAGCAGTTATAGTATTCAAGTTCAAGAAATTCAATACAGGGTCTTTTACAGCATCTACAGAAGCTGCCAAGAACTCTGCAACATTCAAATCAACATCAATACCTTTAGGAGCATGTAACAAATCATTATAACTATGACCAGCAAATCTAATAGGGTCCTTCAGAGTGAACTCACTCATTAAAGAGGAGAAAGCATGATTAGTATTCTGATTAGCAAATATACCAATCAACTTTCCAGCTACTTGATTCTGCTGATTATAAGTAATGATAGTCATTGGGTCTGAAGGGTCATAGTTAGGTTCTGGGTCTGACTTACTATCTTTAGCTCTTTCAGCTATAGCATTGAAGTCTACAGTTTCTCTACTTACAATACCTTCAAGATTACCAAATAACAACTCTCTTAAAGTTCTGGCAGCCTTAGAAGCATTAGCAAATCCACCTGGAGTATATCTCTGCTCAAAGGTTTCATAGTCCATAAGTCTTTCTTGAATTAACTTTATAAGCATGTTATTTCTAGCAGCTCTAGTATTATCAAGTGGAGACTTACTGAAGTCATAACTCTCAAAAGAGATATAACCTCTATCAGCAATAAACTGTGCAAAAGCTTCTTTATAACTGTAAGGCAGTCCTGCTTTATCCCAATACTTGTAAAGTCTGTTAAGAGATTCAGTATCTTCTTCTATAGCTTCCTTCAAGACATCTTTTATGTTGGGATATGTTTCATAGAATTCCTTCCATATTTCAGCTACTTCAGAAGATGATAATTCTCTCTGTCTATACTCATTTCTCATGAAGTACAGCTTATCAATATCAAAGTCAAATCCTGCAATAGTAGTACCTTGTGCTGGAACTTTGATAGTACCTCCTGCTGTTTTCTGACTGAATCTTTTCACTCTAAGATTAATCATAGAGTAATCTCTTTCAGTAGGAATTCTATAAGCAAGGATACTTAAAGCATTAGGGAATTTCTTTTCAAGTAATGTGTTACCATCCTTATCAGTCTTGAGAGTACCATCTTCATTACAGTAATCACTGAACTCCAATGCTACTTCCTTACCATTAATATCAGTATAACTAATATCCCAAGGAATTTCACACTCTGCATATAAGATGTTATTAGGATTATTAGGGTCTACAACATAGTGTAAATCACCAGACTCTTCATATCCCTTAATACCCATTGCAGATACCTGAACAGCACTACCTCCTTTAATAGACTGCTTATTGACTCTCTTCTTGAATATACTGAATAGCATTGCAGAAGAATCATGTTCCAATGCTCCTTCAAACAAAGGTACCAAGAACTTGTCATCTCCTGTCAAAGAATATGCCAACATATTATCCATAGATTCCCTGCTATTATTGATAGTAGTCTGAAGAAGTTTATCACTTAACTTCTTTATATCAGATACTTCATTAGCAAATAAATCATAGGACTTAAGTATATTAGCTACAATAAGAGAGTTATAGAATGAAACTAGGTTTCTACCATTCAATCTTACCTCACCATATTTACCTCCAAGATTTACTTTCTTTCCACCAACATAATTCTCATAGTGATAGTCATCCATTTTAATGTTAGCCATAATAAGCTTTCTTACCTGAGTACCAAATAACTGAGAGCTATTAATATGCTCAGGTACATTAGTCTGAATTCTATAATCACCATAACTTAATTGATGGATATAAGCCTTGTCAAGTGCATTACTTAACTCTTGAGCATTAGAAGCTTTAGATATATCAGTAGAACCAAATCCACCAACCTTAACAATCTTAGTAGAACCTACCAAATCTACGCCCTTAGACTCCATCCAATAGGCCATATCCCTTAACTTACTACCAGCAGGTAATAACTCTGGGATAAGTACTGCTTCAGCATACTTATGCTGAACTGGAATTTTTAACTTATCAGTACCATTTACTGCCAAGTTTTCTATAGTGTACATATAAGGTTTAATAGGTTGAAATACTACAGACATATTAGCAATTTCAGTAAGTTTGTCAGAAGGAATCTGAGCATCTTTACCATATTCAGCTCTGAGCTGTTTAATAGTATTATACACATTTTCCATTTCCTGTGTCCACTTACCAGCCATACCCATTACTTTTCTGTAGCTTTCAAGGGTTCTATATCCCTGACCATCAGTAAGAGTATTCTTAGTATAAGCTTTATATACTGGAGAGTTCTTGCCGAACTTAGATTCAATAGCTTTCATGAATTCAGGATTAGACACTTCTGCATTTAAATTAATGTCATCAAAATAAACACATCTTTCTATTCCATCCTCACTATAAAGATTGCCATCAAAGTCTCTAGCTTCAAGGCTTAATACACTGCCTGGGGCATGTATTTCCTTATATCTCTTCTGTAAGTCTTTAGTTCCCTTATAGAATGCCGGGTCAATAGTGAACAATTGAAGCTGCTGTATAGTAGCAAACTTTGTATTCCAATAGTAGTCTGCTATTACCTCATCTATAGACTTATTACCATTTACTTCTTGACTGAAATATACATATTGTACCTCCTTTTTGTTTGTCTTAGGATTATATACTTCTTTAGTTTCAAGAAGACCTAAGTTATTAAGGCTTGTTTTGAAGCTATTTACAGCCTCCTCCATATAGGCTTGAATAGCCTTTACAACTTCCTGCTTTGAAGGATTTTCCCCTATCATAGCTGCATACTTGCCTACAGTACCATCAGGAGATTTGTAATCCTTGTTGAGGAAAGGAAGAGCTGTATATTCATTCTCTTTACTTGAGAAGTTTTCAATAAGTGAATACCCACCTTCTTTTAACTTAGTATTAGCTGCTGATGTGAGAGCCATTCTTCTCCTCTCTTGTCTATATACATCATACAGACCATCAAGTATCTCCTGAGCAGAATATCTTTTAGCTTTGATAAACTTAGATACTCCACTATCTCCTAAGATGAATACAGGATAGTAGGCATACTGGCTATTAGGACTCTTTTGTCTTTCAGAGAAGTACTCTGCCATCATGTCAATAGCATGTTGTTTACTAGTAAAGTTCTCAAAGCTATTATCAGAAGTTCCTAAGAATCTCTTAAATCCAAAGTTGGCAGCAAAATCTTTCTCATCTAAGCCACTCTCATAAAGGTCTCTCAACCACCTATTGAATATAGTACCATTATCCTTATCCATGAAGAAAGAAGAGTCCAAGAACTCATTTTCAATCATTCTCCTAAGACCTTGCCTGTCATTGTTAGACACAAAACTGGCAATTCTATCCATCTTGTCTCCAAGATATGAAGGAATGACATTACTGAACAAAGTAACATTATTACCATTCTTATCTTTATGCCTTACTCTAGACTCAAGTCTAAGACCTTCTCTGTTCTTAGTTACAATAGATAACATCTTGTCAATCTTCTCTCTTATAACTCCCTGCTTTGCTGTAGAGCCTGCTGGAGAAAATCTTATAAAGTCTTTGAAAGACCTATTAGACAAAGAGTACTCACCTTTATCAAGTGATTCAAGCTCCTTCTTATTAAGAATCTTGTCAGTACCAAACTCTACTAACTCACTGATAGCATCAGTAAACTTATGAAGGTCTCTACCACTAGACATAATCTTATCCAATGTTCCACCATCAATGTCTATACCCAAAGCTTCAGTAATCTTAATGAGAACTCTTTTCTTTTCTTGCCAAGAAGTTTCTTTATTGTTATAGAACTTTGGTGTAATGCTTACAGACTTACTTGGAAAATATTCCTTAACCAACTCTCTTAGACTCTGTAAGTTTTTCCAATTGATACTACCATCCTTGTTAAATACAGAGGTATTTGGATTAACCTGTTTACCCAAAGTGATACTAGTAAGGTATTGACCAGAGAGACTATTATTAACTCTATTCAATATAAGAGTCTTGAAAGTTCTTAACCCATTCTTTACCTCTTCAAGAAGGATAGAGTAAGGTTGAAAGTTCTTCTTAAAATCTACATAGAACTGTGTCCTAAGCTGGTCATTATTTTCAAGCTCTTCTATAACAGGCTGTAACCAAGTCTGACTGTTAGAGGCATTTCTAAGCAAACCTATCATTTGTCTTTCAGATGTAACACCTCTTAATATTTCAATCAAAGACTGGTGTGCTTTAACAGGGTCAAGCATTATAGGAAAACCTAAGTCATCATATACTTCTTCTCCATTTTCAACTCTCTGAATAGAACCTAAAAGTTTTCTTACTTGTTTTCCTACAGAACCAAATGCAGAGTGCATATCAGAGGTCTCTTGCCATGCTTCTCTTTTAGACTCTGAAGCATCATATAATTCAGATAACTTATTATCATTGTAGTTATCTGGATTTGTATCATCTGCATACTCTATCTTGTCACCAAGTCTGAGTTCCTCTGTATCTCTCAATCTCATTCTAGCATGAGAGACTAGTGCTCCCCAGTTTTCAAGAACCTTCTTATAACTATTGGCTGTATCCATATCACCTTCTTCAACAGCCTCTGAATAGTATTCAAGCAAGTCATTATAAACACCTTCAAATACTGAGAATTGACCTGCCACTAGTTTACCATTTGAAACAAATCCATTACATATAACTTTCCTACTTAGGAAAGGATTAGCTTCTTGTAAGGCATCAAGTCTGTCAGAAAACATAGTAGAAATCATATTGATTCTATTAAATCTCTCTTCAGCACTAAAAGACTCCTTCAACTTCTGATAAGACTCAGATAAATTAGAACTAGTAGTCTTGATAGACTCTGCATTCATTTTTCCTAAGTCTCTCCTATATGAGATCAAGTCCTGTACAGCCCTATCAAGGTCTGATGTATCAAGTGGAGATGAGTGTGATTCATCATACATTCCTCTTAATGTAGCTACTCTATACTCATTCCAACCCTGAATTTTACTAGCAATTACGTCATCAATTCCCTTAATAGGATTATAACATTTTGTACTCATATAAATTAATATTAATTTTTATGCAAAGGTAAGTAATTTAATTGCAATACACAAGCTTTTATTCAAAAAGCTAAAGGGAGAACAAGTATTTAACTTATTCTCCCTTATAAGATTACTCAACAATGTACTTGACACCATTGAATATGAGCCATTTGATTGTTAAGATATTGACTGGTCTAATACCTGACTCTTTATCAGTCTTAGTAATGTCCATATCTACACAATCATATCTGCCATCTCTTGATTCAAATTGAATCTTATAGCCTCTAAGAACTCTATCTTCACCTTCTTCATAAGGAAGTACAGGGCTATTAACCAGCTCAGTAATAAGATTCTTTGCTGCATTTGCAACACCTTTCTTATTGTTCTTAACTGTGTCAATACTATTTGAGAACTGCTCTACAATAGCATCAATCCCCTCCTGTAACTTTCTCTTACTCTTAGGTTTATCCTGCTTCTTGAAACATACAGTAAATACCTGACCAGAATGGATGTTCTCCCAAATACTTCTAATACCAAGAGTACCATCCTTCTTATCTTCCTTAGTTACCTTTACTGTAGTTTCAAACAAGTCAGCAGAGTTAGTGTAGTTCTTCAGATAGCTCATACCAGTCACCACTCTTAAATTGAGTAAGCCAAGCATTAGAGCCTGATACTCTGTTCACAATATAGTGAGAACTCTCACTAATAATGGAACCTTGCTTTAACTGATTTATTTGCTCAATCATATCAAATAAGCTTTTCTATATTAGACATAAATGTTTCAGCCTCCTGCTTAGTAACACCAATAGTTTTGATGTCTTCCTGCAATGCAGCAATTTGAGATTCCTTCTTTGCAATCTCTGACTCCATTTCTGCATGGAGATTACTTGCATTCTCATGTGCAGTCTTAAACATAGACTTAATGCTTGCCATTCTTTCACTGAAAGAAGGTGCAGCTACAACTGATTTCTTCGTACTAAAAGCCATACTTTTTTTTTTAGTTATTAATATACTTTCTTGCAATAAATTCCTTCATTAAAGGCTCTGCTAATTCCTTAGCCTGAGGATGTGGAGCACCTGTAGTACCTCTTGCTCTTAGGTCAAAGAAGTGATTCCAATCAGATACAAATCCAGTTACAACCAATTCTGTCTTTAAGGAGTTAGGTAAAACAGCTCTTGCTTCTTGTGGTTTCCAACCTAAGTCAATCAAGTCAATATAATCCTTTTCAGCATTATTTAGACTGGCAATGAAGATACTTTCAAGAGATTTATCCCTTATTACAGTATGATAAGGTCCATATAGTTTCAGTCTCTCATCATCCAACCAACAGGGTTGAATAAATGTAAGCTCATTGCCAAATTTATCCTTGGAATAGTTACAATACCTTGTGCTTTCTTGGGCAAAAGACATTACTCTGTGCCTTACAAACTCATGTGATACACCTCTATCACATACAAAGTGTACAGTGATTCTCTTCTCATGGAACTCTGTAGGTTTATAGATATACTTTAAGTCATCAAGCCAGCTATTCTCTACCAATACTCTGTAGTTAGTAGTAATGCACTTACAACTTCCATAAAGTATATCACCATGACAATTATATACCTCTGTTCCTTCTTTAACTACCGAATACTTATTAGACTTATATTTATCAATCAGCTCAGAGTTTTCAATAACATTGAATACTTTAAGATATACTGTACCATGCTCTAACATAGCACCATGACCAGACTTAATCATTCTATCTATAAATGACTTGGCAGAATCTTCTGTAATCTTGTCCTCTGACTTATAGCATATTCTGCCTGCTCTCTCTATCTGTTTATATACTCCTTCAAGTCCAGAAGGTTGTTCCCATATCTCAAATGATGGTTTAATCAGTTTCATTGTGCCTAAATATTTTACTTATTAATTCCATAATCCTATCTTCTTTCCTGCTAATTCATCAATAAAACAGAATCTAGTTCCATCCTTCAAGGAATGTATATACTTACTGAAGTGTGCAATTAAAGGAGTCTCATTTCTTACCCCAACAACTTGCCCTGTTCTATATACTTCTTCACTAGAAGATTTCTCTGGGTCTATTCCAATAAAGAACACAACTTTGTCTTTATACTCAGAACACTCCTTACAGGCATGGTCAGAAAATCCTATAGCCTTCCCATTCAACCTCTCTACTTTAGAAGCAGCCTCCTTTGTAAGGCGAGTGTTTGTCACAATTACCTCTTCAGCTACTCCTCCGCAGATTGGGCACATGTACTTGACCAAGGAAACTTTAAAATTATCCATTTTCTTTCTTTTTTTTTTCTTTCTTTTTTTTTTCTTTCTTTTTTTTTCTTTCTTTTTTTTTTAAC
>OLFW01000055.1_pt1 | contig 109520 bp, 89 predicted proteins | sample 1605351 | NCBI WGS metagenome assembly OLFW01 (sample SAMEA3888918, study PRJEB22519) | human gut metagenome | biome: human gut; feature: human-associated habitat; material: faeces | place: Denmark | collected 2010 | reverse complement strand
AGGCCTTATAAGGCCGTAAATATAAAACCCCCGGCTATGCCGGGGGATATTTATTTGGGAAGGAGGAGTTTTCATGCTGACACAGGATCAAGTCTGGCATGATTCTCAGGATATCAACTACCGATCGCCCGTCGGGGCGGCTGAAGCGGGATCAAAGGTCAGGATGGGGCTGCGCCTGCGCACGAAGGAGGGCATCCGGCAGGTCATCCTGCGCTGCTGGCAGGACCAGACAGGGGAGCATCTGATTCCCTTGGAGACGCAGGACGACCCGTTTCAGGAGGAGCATTTCTACAGCGGTTGGCTGCCGCTGCCAGAAAAGGGAGGCCTCGTCTGGTATTACTTCATCATCTCGATGGAGGACGGTACCTGGTACTACGGCAACAATCCAGAACAACTCGGCGGCATGGGCACGCTCTACGACCATGTGCCGCCATCGTTCCAGATCACGGTATTCAACAAGGGGGCCAAGACGCCGGACTGGTTCAAGCACGCTGTCATGTACCAGATCTTCCCGGACCGCTTCTCGCGCGACGGCAATGCCATCATCGAGAAGAGGGGCGCGGTCTTCCATGCCAGCTGGCAGGATGATCCGTGCTACTACAAGGACCCGGACACGAAGGAGATCGTCGCCTACGACTTCTTCGGCGGCAATCTCAAGGGCATCGAGAAGAAACTCGACTACCTCAAGGGCCTTGGCATCTCGGTCATCTACCTGAACCCGGTATTCGAGTCGGAGAGCAACCATCACTACGACACGGGCGACTACCACAAGATCGACCCAATCCTCGGCTCGAATGAAGACTTCCGCCATCTCGTTGATGTGGCAAAGGCCAAGGGCATCCGTATCATCATCGATGGCGTCTTCAGCCACACGGGCAGCAACAGCCGCTACTTCAACCGCGAGGGCCAGTACGACACGATAGGCGCCTTCCAGTCACCGGATTCCCCTTATTTTGAGTGGTATAACTTCCGCAATTTCCCTTACGAATACGAGAGCTGGTGGAATTTCTCCACGCTGCCTGACGTCAAGGAGACGACGCCCTCCTACATGGACTTCATCATCTACGACAAGGACAGCGTGCTGCACCACTGGATGAAGGAAGGCATTGCTGGCTGGCGCCTCGATGTCATCGACGAGCTGCCGGCGGCCTTCTCGCAGTCGTTCTTTGCAGAGCTCAAGAAGACAGATCCCGATGCCGTCATGATCGGCGAGGTCTGGGAGGATGCGTCGCACAAAGTCGCCTACGGCGTGCCGCGCGAATACCTCTGCGGGCAGGAGATGGATTCGGCGATGAACTACCCGTTCCGCCAGATCCTCTTTGATTTCCTGCTCGGCCGCACAGACGCGAAGATGAGCCTGCGCCGCTTCGAGAGCCTGCGCGAGAATTACCCGCGCGAGAACTTCTATGCGATGATGAACCTCATCGGCAGCCACGATGTGGAACGCGCCGTCACGGTGCTCGGTGAGGAGCCGTTCTACGACGGCATGCCGGCCATCGAGCAGTCGCGCGCGCACCTGTCGGACGACCAGTACAACCTCGGCATGGCGCGCCTCTTCATGGCGGCGCTCTGGCAGATGACATATCCGGGCGTACCGTGCATCTACTACGGTGATGAGATTGCGATGCAGGGCTTCAAGGACCCGTACAACCGCCGCCCCTACAACTGGGCGAATGGCGACACGTACGTCAGGAGCCGCTATGAGCGCATGATCCGCGTGCGCAACGAGCACACGGCCCTGCAGACGGGCGAGCTGTTGCCGCTCTATGCGGAGAACGATGTCATGGCCTTCGCGCGCCTCGTGCGCGGCGGCCGCGATGTCTTTGGCGAGCCAGCGAAGGACGAGTGTTTCATCTCGCTCTTCAACAGGAGTCTCAAGGAGACGAAGACGGTCACGTTGCAGGTCGGCGACTTTGCGGACGGCGTCTTCGCCGATGCCTTCCATCCGGAGACGCGCTTCACAGTCGAGAACGGCCAGCTGACCGTCGATATCCTGCCGCTCAAGGGTTTCCTGTTGCAGAACATACCGCCAGAGCACCACTACAAGCATGAGGCCGGTGTCCTGCTGCATCCGACGTCGCTGCCGTCAAAGTACGGCGTCGGCGATTTCGGCAAAGAAGCTTACCGCTTCGTCGACTTCCTCGCTAAGGCGGGCCAGCACGTCTGGCAGATCCTTCCGCTCGGCCCGGTCGGTTACAGCTATTCGCCGTACCAGTCGCCTTCGGCGTTTGCGGGCAACCCGCTGCTCATCGACATCGATGCGCTCATCGAGAGGGGCTGGCTCAGCAAGCAGGAGGCCAAGGTCACCTATGCCGACTTCGATTCGTCGGCCGACTTCGAGCAGGCGCGCGTCTTCAAGAACAAGTGCCTGCGCAAGGCACATGCCGCTTTCCAGCGCGATGCAGCAGCTCAGCCGGACTACGAAGCCTTCTGCCGCGAGGAGGCAGACTGGCTCGATGATTACGCGCTTTTTGAGGCAGCCAAGAAGGAATACGACAACAAGGGCTGGATGGACTGGCCGGAGAACGTCAAGAAACGGGAGCCGGCGGCAATCGCATCGCTGAAGAGCCGCCTGGAGGAAGACATCGCGCTGCAGAAGTTCATGCAGTACATCTTCCACCGCCAGTGGCAGCACCTGCACGATTACGCAAAGGAGAAGGGCATCCGCATCATGGGCGATATGCCTATCTTCCTCGCGCAGGACAGCGCCGATGTCTGGGCCAACCAGCAGCTCTTCGACCTCAATCCGGACGGCACGGCCCATACGGTCGCCGGTGTACCGCCCGATTACTTCAGCGCGACGGGGCAGCTCTGGGGCAACCCGCAGTATGACTGGCAGGCCATGAAGGCGGAGAATTACACGTGGTGGAAGAAGCGCTTCCACAAGCTCTACTCGATGGTGGACATCGTGCGCATCGATCACTTCCGCGGCTTTGAGTCGTACTGGGAAGTCGACGGCAAGGCGAAGAACGCCATCCAGGGGCGCTGGCTGCCGGGACCTGGCAAGCCGTTCTTCGACGAGGTGCGCCGCGCGCTCGGCAGCCTGCCCATCGTGGCAGAGGACCTCGGCATCATCACGCCGGAGGTCGAGAAGCTCCGCGATGACTGCGGCTTCCCGGGCATGAAGGTGCTCGAGTTCACGATCTATCTCAACCACCAGCACCGCCTGAGCACCGTTGTGCCGGAGAACAGCATCGTCTATACGGGCACGCACGACAACAACACGATCGTCGGCTGGCTCAAGGACGAGATCTCACCGTCGCTGCGCAAGGCCATTGCCGATCTCGTGCGCGCCGATGTGCGCAAGCCGGAGGAGATTGCACGCCATCTCATCGGCTTTGCCTATGCGTCGAACGCGCGCCTCGCCGTCATCCCGATGCAGGACCTCCTGCAGCTTGACGGCAGTGCCCGCATGAACACACCGGGCACTTCGGACGGCAACTGGAAGTGGTGCATGCGCCCGGGCGACCTCGAGAAAGTTGATGCGGCGAAGCTCCATGCGCTTGCCGTCCGCACGGGCCGCGCCTGATCGAGCGACTGGCCACTTCACTGTGGGAATGAGATGAATGACAGCTCTATCTTGAAAAAGATGGAGCTGTCATTTTTGTTTTTCATCTTTTTGTGGTATCCTAGTATCGTATTGTTTTTCAGCAATCTGGATACCTGCAGGAATAGAGGTGTTTTTCATGATCGATATACCAGCGAACTGGATGGAGAAGATCCAGAACGTCGACTGGTCGAAAGTCCGGGAATCCGTCAAGGACTATGGCCCAGCCATCAAGGTGCTGCAGCAGACCTGGTCGAAAGAATCCCTGCTCGAGATCAGCCAGGGCAAGCTTTTCGTGCCGGATTCGGTCATCAATGAAGCCATTGCCAAGAAGATCCCGAAGGGCAGCTCCGTCACAGGCGTGACAATCAAGTCGCATGCGAACGGACGCCTCGACATCCGGGCGGAGACGAAGAGAGTCGGCCCCGTCGAGCTGTCGGGCGAGATCCAGGAGTTCGTCCACGAGGGCGACAAGTCGTACATGAAGTACCGCGTGCGCAGCCGCAACATCCCGGAGCACGGCTTGATGTCGTGGATTTTCTCACGCGTCTCGCTTGCCATGGCAGAACGCATGGTGGGCCATGTGGAGCTTTCCGATGACCTGCCGATATCCATCCGCCACAATACGGTCACCGTTGACTACAGCAAGGTGCTCGCCGAGTCGGACTTCGGCAAGACAGAGTACCAGGGCCACAAGCTCATGGACATGCTGGAAATCGAGGGCGCCAAGCCGAAAGACGGCGGCATCGAGTTCGACACGAAGCTCAATGTCCCCGACGATGTCAAGAAGGCGCTGGTGGCCGTGCTGGCCGACCAGATGGAATAAAAAAGATGGAATGAGATAAGAGGGGAGCGATTCTTTGAGAAAGCAGATTGTAGCACTCGCAGCAGTGTTCTGTACACTCGCCGTGACGCTCACTGGCATGCCAGAGGCCGCGGCGCACCACAAGAATGAACAGAAAGTAGAGAAGATCCTCTACATCCCGCACGACAACCGCCCGATCTCGGACAAGCAGACGGCGGAAGTCATCAGCAAGCTCGGCTATGAAGTCGTCGTGCCGCCCGACAACATGCTCGGCAGCCGCACGGATCTCGGTCACCCCGATGAGCTCTGGGATTGGCTCAAGCAGAACGCGCAGGATGCCGATGCTGCCGTCATCTCGTCGGACTCGATGCTCTACGGAAGCCTCGTCGGCTCGCGCAAGCACGAGTACAGCAAGAAAGAGGTGCTCGAGCGCGCCGACCGCTTCCAGTCGTTCCGCAAGGAGCACCCGAAGATGGAACTCTACGTCTTCGGTTCGATCATGCGCACGCCGCGCTCCGGTGAAGCGTCGGGCCATGAGGAGCCTGGCTACTACCGCAACTACGGCGCGGATATCTTCCGCTACACCGTCCTCAAGGACAAGGAGGAGATGGAGGGCCTGACGCGCCGCGAGAAGAAGGAGTACGACTTCCTGCAGCGCCTGATTCCAAAGGCATCGCTCGCGGACTGGATGGGCCGCCGCGAGAAGAACTTTGCGGCCAACGAGAAGATGATCGACCTGACGCGCAAGAATGCCTTCAACTACTTCGTGCTGAGTCGCGACGACAATGCGCCGTATTCGCAGACGCACCTCGAGAGCCGCCACCTCGCCGCAGCGGGCCAGGACCTCGGCAAGACGCGCTTCCAGGCCATGGCGGGCATCGATGAGATCGGCATGCTGTTGCTCACGCGTGCCGTCAATGACATGCGCCGCGATGTGCCGTTCGTCTATGTCCGCTACAACTGGGGCAAGGGCGAGTTCACGGTCCCGTCGTACTCCGATGAGAAGATCGGCGATTCAATCGCGGCGGCCATCACGGCTGCTGGCGGCATGCAGGTCAAGTCTCCTGAGAAGGCTGACCTCGTGCTGACGGTCAACACGAATCCGAACGGCAAGACGTACGAGGCCAATGACCGCGCCAATGACGGCACGCCGCGCGAGGGCACGAAGTACTTCGCCGACATCGTCAGCGACTACGTCGGCAAGGGCTACCCTGTCGCTATTGCCGATATCGCCTACGCGAACGGCTCTGACAATGCTCTGATGGACGAGCTGCGCGACCGCGGCCTGCTCTTCAAGCTGCGCGCCTATGCGGGCTGGAACACGCCGACGAACAGCACGGGCTTCGTCATCGGCGAGGGCATGATGGCCGAGCACATGAAGGATGAGGCCGTCGATGACCTGTTGCTCACGCGCTACCTCGACGATTGGGCCTATCAGGCCAACGTGCGCAATACGATTGCCCGTCAGCTGACCTGGCTGCGCGGCGACGGCGTCTACGGCAGCCTCGACTCGAAGATGGGTGCCGTGGCGACGCACTCCGAGCGCATGCTCACGCGCTTCGTCGAGGAAAATCTGCCGCCGATTGACTCGCTCGCCTACATCGAAGTGCGTTTCCCGTGGAACCGCATGTTCGAGTCCGACATCATCCACACGGCGGATGAGCCGGTCGACATCTCCTACTTCCCCAAGAAGTGAGAGATGAGACGCGGAGCTATGAGATAAAAGAAAGACCTGCCGGGAGCTTTGCTTCCAGCAGGTCTTTTTTTGTGCCATTCAAGAGCGGCGCTTTGCGGCCGTGACGATCTCGGGGCCGAGCGCCTGGCAGCGCTCGATGTCGCTGTCCGCGACATCTGCGTCGGTGTAGATGGCGCGGATGTTCTCATAGGGAAAAATCAGCTCGGACGCATCGCGGTGGAATTTCACAGACTCCGTCAGCACGATGATGCCGCGGGCCTGGGCGGCCATGGCCTGCGCCGCTTCGATGCGCAGGTGGTCGCTGCTCTTGACGCCGCGCTCGTCCATGCCGTCGATGCCGAGGAAGAACTTGTCCACCTTGAAGTTGCGGGCGCAGAGGCCGACGAGCGGGCCGACCATGACCTGCGCTTCATTCTGGTAGCTGCCGCCGAGCAGGATGATGCGGGCCGAGCGCATCTTGCGCACGAAGCTCGCGATGAAGGCGGAATTCGTGATGATGGTGATGTGGCAGTCGCGCGCACAGAGTTCCTCGGCGAGCAGCGTGCAACAGCTGCCTGACTCGATCATGACCGTCTCGCCGGGCTGGACGCAGCGCGCTGCCCGCTCGGCGATGCGGCGCTTGTTCTCGTAGTGGAAGGAGAGATGATGGCCGATGTCGTCGCTCGCCACCATGCAGGCAAAGCCGTGCTCGCGCTTCAGGAGGCCCTGATGGGCGAGCATGTTGAGGTCCTTGCGTATCGTGACCTCGGATACACCGAGCTTTGCGGAGAGTTCCGTAACGGCCAGGCGCCCGTTCTGGCAGATGAGATCGAGGAGTTTCATATGACGGAGGTGCATCAGATTCGTTCCTTTCGTCAATATTTGTCAACAACACAAAACTCCCCCTGCCGCAGGCAAGGGGAGCTCTTTCAGGCAATGCAATCAGGCGTTCTCTTTGCGGAATTTCTCCATGAAATCCGCAAGGGCGACAGCGCCTTCGTACGGCATCGCGTTGTAGATCGAAGCGCGCATGCCGCCGACGCTGCGGTGACCCTTGACACCGCTGAGCTGATGCGTGAGCGCCTCAGCGATGAACTTCTTCTCGAGTTCCTCACTCGGCAGGCGGAAGGTGACGTTCATGAAGGAACGGCTATCCTTGTCAGCATGACCGCGGTAGAAGCCGTTGGAGCTATCGATGGCATCGTAGACGACCTTGGCCTTGCGCTCGTTGCGGCGTGCCATTTCCTCGAGGCCACCCTGCGATTTGATCCAGGCAGCGACCTTGCCGACCATGTAGATGCAGAAGGCTGGGGGCGTGTTGTAAAGCGAATCCTTCTTGTAGAACGTGCTGTAGCGGAACATCGTCGGCAGGGACTCAGGGCTGTTTTCGAGCAGTCTCTTCTTGGCGACGACGAGTACGACACCGGCCGGGCCGAGGTTCTTCTGGACACCGGCGTAGATGAAGTCGAACTTGTGGAAGTCAATCGGGCGCGAGAGCATGTCGGAGGACATGTCGGCGAAGAGCGGCACGCCGTTCGTTTCCGGGATGTAGTGGTACTCTGTGCCGTAGATCGTGTTGTTGTAGCAGACATGGACGTAGGCAGCGTTCGGGTCGATCTTGAGCTCAGACTGCTGCGGCACATGGTGGTAGCCCGTCTCCTTGCTCGAGGCGACGATTTCGCCGACTCCGAGATGCTCGGCCTCTTTGTAGGCTTTTTCGGCGAAGCTGCCGGAGAGCACATAGCTGCCTGGATGCTCTTTCGTTGCGAAGTTCAGCGGGATCATCGCGAACTGCTGGCTGGCGCCGCCCTGGCAGAAGAGCACTTCGTAGTCATCGCCGAGCCCCATGAGCTCCTTGATGTCCTGCTTTGCCTTCTCGTGGACAGCGGCGTACTGCGGTGCGCGGTGGCTGATCTCCAGGATGGACATCCCGCTGTTGTTGAAGTTCAGGAACTCTGCCTGTGCTTCCTTGAGTACCTCGAGCGGCAGCGTTGCCGGACCCGGATTGAAATTGTAGACGCGACCTGCTTCCATGAAAAAAACCTCCCAAAACGTATAGAATCTTGGTATTCCTTGATATCCCTGGTGGATGATTCGCTGCTTTCCAGCTTTTGAAGCGCCGGATTCCTCATATTGTCCATTCATTGTGGACAAGCGGCGTTTTTTATATTCTAGCGCGAAAAAAACAGAAAAGCAAGCAGAAAAATAAAAACTGTTTTTTCGGAGCAGACACTTGACGGCTGAAAATGGATGGCCTATAATACACTTATGCACGAAAAATGCACAATACGAAAAGGCGAAGATGGGGAAGCCGAGATGAAGACCCTTATAGAGAGCTGGCGGCAGGTGCGAGCCAGCAGGGAACATCGAGGTTCCGCCCCGGAGCAGCTGATGAAAGTCAGACGGGCATGCCCGTTACAGCATCGAGAGAGAGGCTTTGCCTCACTTGGGTGGCACCACGGAATCGAGCGTTTCGTCCCAAATCGGGACGGGCGCTTTTTTTGTTGATGGACAAGGAGAGAAGAATCATGAAGGTATTAGCAGCAGATGGTATTTCGCCGAAAGGCATTGAGCTCTTGCAGAAGGACTTCGAGGTTGTCGTCAAGGATAAGCTTCCGGCAGAGGAACTGCTCGAGATCATCCCGGACTTCGATGCGCTGATCGTGCGCTCGGCCTCGAAGGTCACGGCAGAGGTCATCGCGCGCGCCGAGAAGCTCAAGATCATCGGCCGCGCCGGTGTTGGCGTCGACAACATCGATATCCCGGCTGCGACGGCCAAGGGCATCATCGTCATCAACTCCCCGGGCGGCAACACGATCGCGGCAACGGAGCACACGATGGCCATGATGCTCGCGATGTCGCGCAACATCCCAATCGCGAATGAGACGATGCACAAGGGCGAGTGGAACCGCAAGAAGTACGTCGGCGTCGAGCTGCGCGGCAAGACGCTCGGTGTCATCGGCATGGGCCGCATCGGCTCGGGCGTGGCCAAGCGCGCGATGGCTTTCGACATGAACGTGCTCGCCTACGATCCGTATATTAATGAAGAGCGCGCGAAGGCGCTCGGAGTCAAGATTGCGACGTTCGATGAGGTCATCGAGAACTCCGATTTCATCACGGTCCACATGCCGCTGACGAAGGATACGAAGGGCATGATCGCGATGGAGCAGATGAAGAAGATGAAGCCGGGTGTCCGCCTCGTCAACTGCGCGCGCGGCGGCATCATCGACGAGGCAGACCTCGCCGAGGCGCTCAAGCAGGGCATTGTCGCAGCAGCTGCCATCGATGTCTACACGAGCGAGCCGCCTGCCGAGAAGGGCAATCCTTTGCTCGAGGCACCGAACATCGTGCTGACGCCGCATCTCGGTGCTTCGACGGTCGAGGCGCAGATCGGTGTATCGGTCGATGTCGCCAAGGGCATCATCGCGGCGCTGCACGGTGAACCCGTCGCGACGGCCGTCAACATGGCGCCTGTCTCCCCGCAGGTCATGCGCGTCATCGCGCCGTACCTCACGCTGGCCGAGCGCCTCGGCGGCACGGTCGTCGGCCTCGCTGACGGTCCGATCGAGTCGGTTGAAGTCACCTACAACGGCGAGATCACGGAGGTCAACACGGGGCTCCTAACGACGGCCGTCATCAAGGGCCTTCTCAATCCTGTCATGGAGAACGAGGTCAACTACGTCAATGCACCGGGCCTCGCCAAAGAGCGCGGCATCAAGGTGTCGGAACGCAAGGACCGCGCATCTGAGGACTTCGCCAACCTCATCACGGTCGACGTCGTCGCCGGCGGCCAGAAGCTCTCCGTACAGGGCACGCTGTTCGGCACGCAGGGCCGCATCGTCCGCATCAATGACTTCCGCGTCGATGTCGATCCGCATGCGCGCATCCTGATCTGCCCGCACATCAATCGCCCGGGCGTCATCGGCACGGTTGGCACGCTGCTCGGCGGCAATGGCGTCAACATCTCGGCCATGCAGGTCGGCACGACGGAAGAAGAGGGCAAGAACCTCATGGTCCTGACGGTCGACAATGACATCCCGGCCGCTCTCTTAGAGACGGTCAAGGCGCTCGACGGCATCTTCGATGCCAAGCTCGTCAACTTCTATGAGATCTAAGCCTGCGCCTTATATATAGGAAGACAAGGAAAGCCTGTTGCATCTGCAACAGGCTTTTTTATTTCTTGATGATTCTTGTCTCTACGTTATCTCAGTGGAGTTCCAGCTCTGTCTCGCCGCGGATCTTGCCGGGCAGGAAGAGGGAGAGGATGAGGGCAGCAAGGACGGGCAGGAGCCAGGCGAGGCTGCTCTCGTGGAGCGGCAGGCTCTTTATGACAGTACCGGCCCAGTCAATCCCTGCGAATTGGTGCAGGATGTCAAGGGCTGAGATCAGGGCGGCCACAGCGACCGTCAGGCGCATGCCGAAGCGGGAGAGCGCGGCGAATTTGTTGAGGATCGTCATCAGGACGATCGTGATAGCGATCGGGTAGATGAAGAGCAGGATGGGCAGTGAGACTTTGATGATCTGGTTGAGCCCGAGATTGGCGAGCAGCAGGCTGACGAGGCTGACGAGCGTTGCGTATCGCTGGTACGACATGACGGGGAACTCCTCATAGAAGAACGTCGAGACGGCGGCAATGAGGCCGACTGTCGTCGTGAAGCAGGTCAGCGTGACCATGACGGCGAGGAAGTACATGCCAGCCGGTCCGAAGAGCTGGAGCGAGGACTGGGAGAGCACATAGGCGCCGAGGTTGATGTGCGAGTCGCCGTAGACTTCTGGCGGGATTGGGAAGTGATTGCCGAGCAGCGCCAGCCCGAGGTAGAGCGAACCCATGAGGACGGCGACGGCGAGGCCGGCCATCCATACACTTGTGTAGTGCTCGCGCTCGGAGCGGAAGTGGATGCGGCGCATCTCGTTGAGCGCGAGGATGCAGAAGGCGAACGAGGCGAGCGTGTCCATCGTGTTGTATCCCTCGATGAAACCTGTGCCGAAGGCCGAGGCGCTGTACTTGCCGAGAGGTGCGGGGAGGCTCGTCGAGGTGTAGGCAAAGAGGCCTGTGATCATCAGGACGACGATGAGCACGGCGAACATCGGCGTCAGGACCTTGCCGAGGCGTGCGAGCAGCTTCGTCGGCGTGATGGCCAGCCACCAGGCGAAGGCGAAGTAGAGGATGGTGAAGATGGCGAGCGGCAGGGCGCCGTCACCCGTGATCGGCAGGACGCCGATGGAGAACGATGTGGCCGCCGTGCGCGGGATGGCCATGAGCGGGCCAATCGAGAGATAGATGAGGGAGAGCAGCAACAATGAGAACAGCGGTGAGATCTTGCGGTTCATCTCGGCGCGGAAGCCGCCGGGGTTGAACGTGCCGATGATCAGCGCGATGACCGGCATGCCGATGCCAGAGAGCAGGAAGCCGAGGATTGCAGGTGCGAACATGCCGCCTGACATGAAGCCGAGCGATGGCGGGAAAATCAGATTGCCAGCGCCGAAGAACATGCCGAAGAGCAAGAGTCCAATCTGCAGGCCGTGCTTGAACATAGGAAAGACTCCTTTCGTATTGATGGGATGCGTATATGTGTTTGCCATGGGCATGACTCATCCATTCTAAGTGCTTTTCTCAGAAATGTCAATCCTGCATGGACAAATTTATTTTTTTCTGCCTCTATCCACTCTGATTTCCCAAAAAATGTACACAGCAATATCCTGTATCATGTATACAGATATAAAATAATCACGCTATTAAAGAAACATATCTAAAGTATACATGCATACAATTTGCAATGCATGTAAACCTGCGCTATAATAAATCCACGGATGGAGGAATGACGTATGTATATGAAAGATATGCTTGTAATGAGAATAAAGTTGATTGCACTGAGTCAGATTCGCAATATTGAAGATTCTGTAAAACGGAATCCGATGGCGTATCGAAAAGACACAATGGAATACTGTGAGGCGATGTACGATATCATTGCGAGCATGTCGAAAGAGCGCCTGACGCGCATCGTCGTTCCGATTTACGAGAACTACGAGGAGATGGGCATGGCCGATGACTGCTATGTGGCCGATTCACTCATGATGATCGTCCTCGCACTCTATCAGAACGAGATCGGGGAAGAGACGATCTACGACATCGGCTGGACGAGCTACCTCGAAGATTACTTCCGCGTGCGCGCTGCCATTGCCTGAGTCATGGCGCGGCCGCCATCCTTTGCCATCATTTTGATTCCGAAAACTCCTGCTGAGGCAGGAGTTTTTTTCGTTGAGGGCGAATGTTCTTAACAGGGATACACTCGTCTGCAATCCAATTGCCAGAGTCAAAGGAGGCGATTATCTTGCCGATGTACCGGAAATCGATGCTGATCCTGCTGCTGATCGTCCTGGCAGTGGCCGGGGCACCTACTATGGCTGCTACATGCAGGAGAAGGAGAGCATCCAGCTCGATGCAGCCTCGCAGGCCGTCAGTCAGGAAGACCGCGCGGAGATCACGGTGTATGTGACGGGGGCCATCAACAAGCCCGGCGTCGTGACCGTCAGGGAGGGCGCGCGCATGGCGGATGCGGTCAAGGCCTGCGGTGGACTGCTGCCGACAGCTGACGGCGAGAAGGTCAACATGGCGCAGGTGCTCAAGGACGGACAGCAGGTTCGCGTGCCGGAGAAGCAGGCGGGGAGCTCTGCTTTGCCGACAAATACCGGCAAGGCATCATCTGCAGTCAAGACAAAGGCGGACGGCCCCATCAATATCAACACGGCCAGCGCGGAGGAGCTCGATGCGCTGCCTGGCATCGGCCCCGCCATGGCCAAGCGCATCATCGAGTACCGCGAGACGGAGGGAGCTTTCACCGCAATCGAGGACATCAAGAAAGTCAAGGGCATCGGTGAGGCGAAATTCGAGAAGATGAAGGACAAGATCTGCCTTTAATATCGGGAGGGTATCATGAAGACAGGACAGTATCCCGTACTCTTCCTCGCCGCTGTGCTGCTCGTGCTGGCACTTGGCATTGAGCTGTCGCTTGCACAGTCGTTCTCCATCCGCTGGGGAGGGGCTGCTCTGGCCGCCTTGCTGCTTGCATCTTTGCTCCTGCTATGGCGCGGGAACCGTCTCTGCGCCATCATGGTGCTGCTGCTCTTCTTCGCACTCGGCATCGTCCGGCTGCAGGCGGCGCTCTTTCTGCCGCCGGCGGACATCTCGTATTTCGCGGGGGCGGGCGCAGAGGTCAAGGTCAGCGGCACGATCGACGATGAGCCGCGCTGGACGCAGGCGGTGCTGCCGGATGGCAGCCGCATCTACAAGGTCCGCTATCTCGTGGCGGTGGAGCAGGTCAGGCGCCCGGGCGGCGACTGGCAGAAGGCCGCAGGGAAGTGCTATCTCTACGCGAGGGCGCCCGTCATGCCGGATAAGGTCGCTCGCATCGGCGATGCTGTGACGGCCTCGGGCAGGGTGCGCCTGCCGCGCGGCTACCAGAATCCCGGCCAGCTTGACACAGCTCTCCTGCTGCGCTCCGACGGCATCACGGCGAGCGTCGTGGCGGGCAAGGGCGGCGCGAAGACCGAGGCACGCGAAGGCCATGCATTCCGGCGCTTCATTGCCGGGATCCGCGAACATTACAGGACGGGCATGGAGCGCGCCATGCCGAAGGAAGATGCCGCGGCCGTCTTTGCCATGCTGTTCGGCGGCTATCAAGGGCTCTCTGAGGACCTCGTCGCGGACTTCCAGGCGACGGGCATCGTGCACATCCTCTCGGTGTCGGGCTCGCACATCAGCCTCATTGCGGCTGTCATGGCCTGGCTGGCCGCGGCGCTGCGCCTGCCGCGCGCCGTCTCTGCTGCGCTCGTGCTCTCCTGCATCGCCCTCTACAGCATCCTGGCGGGCTGCGTGCCGCCTGTCATCCGCTCGGCCATCATGGGCGGACTGGCCTTCCTGGCCCTGGCGCTCGGTCGCGAGCGCGAATCGCGTTGCATCTTGCTGCTGACGGGCATTTTCATGCTGCTCTGGAACCCGCTGCTGCTCTTCCACATCAGCTTCGAGCTGTCATATCTGGCGACGGCCGGGCTCTTGTTCCTCGCGCCTGTTTTCCGGGCATGGCTGCGCGCGAGGAGCATGCCAGATGTCCTAGCGATGGGCCTCGCCATCACCCTTTCAGCGCAGCTCGCGACGCTTCCTGTGCTCGCCTGGTACTTCGGGCAGGTGTCGCTTTCGGCACTGCTCGCCAATTTGCTCGTCGTGCCCATCCTGGAGCTCATCATCATCCTCGGGCTCTTTGCAGGGCTCGTGGCCTTCCTGCTGCCGCTTCTCGGCCATGTCGTCTTCGCTTCGACGAGTTTGCTGCTGGGATTGGCGGCGGAGCTCGCACACGTACTCGCGAGTCTCCCAGGCGGCATCTTCTACCTCTCGGCGATGGACTGGCCTGCTGTCGTGCTCTACTACTTCGCGTTGGGCACTCTGCTGCTGACAGAAGAGCAGCGGGAATGGCTGCGGACCCGCCTTGCGCCCTGGCGACGGCCGGCGTTCGCACTGTTTCTCGCGTTGGCGGCTGCTGTCGCAGTCTACCGTGCAGTCACGCCGGAGCGCCTCGCGGTCCACTTCCTCGATGTGGGACAGGGCGATGCGGCGCTCGTCGTGACGCCGAGGGGGCGGGCTCTGCTCATTGATACGGGCGGCACGCGCGATGGCAGCTTCGATATCGGCGCGCGCGTCGATGTGCCGTATCTCCTGCATCACGGCATCCGGGAGGTCGAGGCTGTCTTCCTGACGCACGCGCACGAGGACCACGCACAGGGCTGCGGTGCCATCCTGCAGAAGATGCCAGTCGGCCATGTATACACGGCGGGCGAGGGCACGGCCGCCTATGCGCGCATCATGGGGATAGGCGATGCCGACCCTTTGCTGCAGAAGTTCAGCCGGGCGCAGGAGGGCGATGCTTTGACCATAGACGGCGTCAAGGTGGAGGTGCTGTTTGCCCCGCCTGCGCCGGAGGGCGGCGGCACGGGTAATGAAGTCTCGAACGTCTACCGCGTTTCCTACGGTAGGGCGCAGTTCCTCTTCACAGGCGACCTCGTCAAGGAACAGGAGGCAAAGCTATTGGAGACGGGCAAAGACGTGCGGGCAGCGGTCCTCAAGGCCGGCCACCACGGCTCCGCGACATCGAGCTCGCTGGCATTCCTTCAGGCTGTCAAGCCGCGCTACGGTGTTTTCTGTGTGGGCTTCGAGAATTCCTTTGGCCACCCGAAGGAAGAGGTCCTGCGCCGCTATGAGCAGCAGGGCATCGAGATCCTGCGCACGGACCAGGCAGGGGCCATCGTCTTTGAGACGGACGGAGAGAAGATGTGGGTGAGGACGCATGTCAAGCAGTCGTGACGTATTGGCAGATCTTGAGGTGATCGTATGGAATTTGCAGAACTGAATCCGGCGCAGCGCGAGGCGGTGGAGAACCTGTCGGACAACATCCTCTTGCTCGCGCCCGCTGGTACGGGCAAGACGAATACGCTGGCCTGCCGCATCGCCAACATACTGGCGGCAGAGCGGGCCGAGCCGGAGGAGATTCTCTGCCTGACTTTCACGAACAAGGCGTGCCGTGAGATGAAGGAGCGCATCGTCCTGCGCGCCGGCGAGGCCGGGCGGCGCGTGCTCGTCCGGACGTTCCATGGCTTCTGCTACGACGTCATCAAGACGGAAGCCAAGCGTCACTCCGATCTCTTCGCGGACTTCACGATCTTCGATGAGGCGGACTGCCTCGCCATCATCCGAGATCTCCTGTCCGAGGATTGGCCCGTGCGCTCCGTCCAATCTCTGATTGCTCTCTTGAAGGAAGCGCGGACGGCGTACGGCCTCCAGACGGATGATGCTGAGGCCGACTACAAGGCTGCCCTGCAGAGATTATTGGCAGAAGACCCCGCTGCTGTCCGGAAGCTTGCCGTCACAGAGCACTACCAGTTCTACCGCCAGCTCTTCGAAGCGTGGCAGGCCTGGGGTCCGACAATCGCGGCGCGTTACGATGCGCGCCTCCACGATGTGCATGGCCTCGACTTCACGGATCTCATCGTGCAGGCCGAAGCGCTCTTTGCGCAGGCGGATATCGCCATCAAGTGGGCGCGCCGCTTCCTCTACATCAACATCGACGAGGTGCAGGACACGAGCGAGCTCGAGTACCGCATCCTCTCGCGCATCTTCGGCAGCAGCCGCCTGCTGCTCTGCGGCGATTACTTCCAGACCATCTACGAGTGGCGCGGCTCGCACCCCGAGGCCGTCCTGCGCGCCTACCAGCGCGACTGGCATCCGCGCCGCATCGTGCTGACGGAGAACTACCGTTCGACGCAGGTTCTCTTGAGCGCGTCCTTCGCGTGGCTGAAGAACCGCTTCCCCGAGCGCGTCTCGGCGCTCTACCCCGAGGGCATCCATGCGGTCAGCGTTGAGCACGGCCTGCCCATCGTGCTGAAAGGGGCGATGAGCTTCGCGGAGGAAGCGCAGTGGATCTACTACAAGATCCAACAGCTGCCGGTCGAGGATTACGGGCGCGTCTGCATCCTGACGCGCAGCAACCGCTACAATAAAGACCTGTCGCTCTACTTCCGCAATCTCGGCTGTCACCTGCCGGAGAATGAGCGGCTGCCCTTCATGCTGCTCGATGAGCTCAAGTTCTTCCGGCGGCAGGAGGTCAAGGACGCGCTGGCCTTCCTGCGGCTCGTCGTCAACCCGCACGATGCGGCGAGCTTCGTGCGCATCCTCAACCGCTTTGGCAGGGGCATCGGCCCGGGCACGATACGCAAGATCTCGCAGGAAGCCTACCGCCGGGCGGGCATCCGCATCACGGATTACCTCGACGAGGATGCGCGGCGCACGGGCGACCCGTTCGCGATGCTCGTAGAGGCGTTCGAGGCGGAGGATATCGTCGTCTTCGACGTCGAGGCGACGGGTGTCGACCCGACGCGCGATGAGATCATCCAGATTGCCGGCCTGCGTCTCGGCCGGGACGGGAAGGCAAAGGCTGAGTTCAAGCGCCTCTTGAAGGCACGCCGCTCTGTTGGAGACAGCTACAAGGTGCACAAGATCAGCGACGCATTACTGCAGCGGGAAGGCCAGGAGCCGGAGGAAGTCCTGCGCGAGTTCTGCGCCTTTGCCGCGGGCAGCGTCATCGTCGGCCACAACGTCACGTACGACCTCAGCATCCTCGGCAGCGAGCTCGCGCGGCTCGGCCTGCCGCCACTCGCGTACCGGCGTTACTACGACACGCTCGACATCTTTCGCCGCTTCTACCCGAACCTGCCGAACCACAAGCTCGAGTACCTCGGCGAATTCTGTCATGTCTCGCACCGCTCTACACACGATGCAATGGACGATGTCTGCGCGACGGCCGAGATCCTCGTCTACGCCATCGAGAAGGATATACGCCCGCATGCCAGAGAGCGCAAGGAATTCATGGAGAAGTGGCAGGATGTATTCAACGAGCTCGCGGGACACATCAGCTCCATCCGGCGCGAGGCCGTGAGGATGCGCCCCTGGCAGCTGCTCGCCAAGATCGTCGTGGACATCGGCATCGATGATTACTACCGCAGGCGCGGGGAGGCGCAGCGTATCGAGAACCTTCGCGACCTCTTCCGGCAGGCGCGCGCGATGGACGACAGCGAGGCGCGCCCATTCGACGCCTTGATGCGCTTCCTCAACTACGTGACGCTCTCCAACACGAACCTCGACGCCATGACGAAGCGGCAGCAGATCCCCATCGTCACCGTGCATCAGGCAAAGGGCGCGGAGTTCGACTACGTCTTCGTCGCGGGCCTGCAGGAGGGGACGTTCCCGGGACTCCAGGCAGAGAAGAACGACAGCCTCGATGAGGAAGCGCGCCTCTTCTACGTCGCCATCACGCGTCCGAAGCGCCAGCTATTCCTGTCCTGGTGCCAGACGCAGTACGGCCACTACACGCACATGAGCCGTTTCCTGCTCGACCTGCCGCGCGAGTTCGTGCAGAATGAGTGAGATGTTGGAATTATACTTCTTTTTGAAATACTATATACATTGCCGCGCTCGTATAGTATAATTTTTCTAGATGGCTATGACTGTAACGTTGTAAGCTTGAATGGGGATTTTCGATTTGGAAAGGAAGGGTTAGTTTTGGCTGATATGAAACAGTATGTTGAGGATGTGCTCGCGAGCATCGAGCAGAAGGACCCAGAGCAGAAGATGTTCCACGACACGGTATCCGAGGTATTCTCGAGCATCGTCCCAGTCCTGGAAATGCATCCGGAGTACAGGGAGAACAAGATCCTGGAGCGCATGGTTGAGCCAGAGCGCACCGTCTCCTTCCGCGTGGTCTGGCAGGACGACAAGGGTGAGGTCCAGGTCAACCGCGGCTACCGCGTCCAGATGTCGAGCGCGATGGGCCCCTACAAGGGCGGCCTGCGCTTCCATCCGAGCGTCACGCTCGATGTCCTGAAGTTCCTGGCCTTCGAGCAGGTCTACAAGAATGCCCTGACGGGACTGCCAATCGGCGGCGCCAAGGGTGGCTCGGACTTTGACCCGCACGGGCGCAGCGACAATGAGGTCATGCACTTCTGCCAGAGTTTCATGACGGAGCTCTGCCGCCACATTGGCCCGAATGTCGACGTGCCGGCCGGGGACATCGGCGTCGGCGGCCGCGAGATCGGCTATCTCTTCGGCCAGTACAAGCGCATCCGCGACAGCTACGACGCCGGCGTGCTGACGGGCAAGCGCGTCGATTATTGGGGTTCTCTTGCGCGCACGGAAGCGACGGGCTACGGCCTGCTGTACTTCGTCAAGAATATGCTCGATGCCAAGGGCATTGACCTTGCAGGCAAGACGATTGTCGTCTCTGGCTCGGGCAATGTCGCGACGTATGCCATCGAGAAGGCGCAGGAGTACGGCGCGAAGGTCGTCACTTGCTCCGACTCGAACGGCTACATCTACGACCCGGAAGGCATCGACCTCGCCGCTGTCAAGGAGATCAAGCAGGTGCGCCGCGGCCGCATCAAGGAGTACGTCGAGACGCATCCGCAGGCTGAGTACCACGAGGGCTGCCGCGGTGTCTGGACGGTCAAGTGCGACATCGCGCTGCCGTGCGCGACGCAGGGCGAGATCGACCTCGCGAGCGCCAAGGCGCTCGTCGCCAACGGTGTTACAGCTGTCGGCGAGGGCGCGAACATGCCGTCCTCGCTCGACGCCATCGCCTACTTCCAGCAGCAAAAGGTCCTCTTCGCGCCAGCCAAGGCTGCAAATGCCGGCGGTGTCGCTGTCTCAGCCCTCGAGATGGCGCAGAACTCGGAGCGCCTGCAGTGGACGTTCGAGGAAGTCGATGGCCGCCTCAAGGCTATCATGAAGAACATCTACGAGAGCGCTCGCAAGAATGCCGAGAAATACGCAGACCCCGATGACCTTGTCGCCGGTGCGAATATCACAGCCTTCGTGCGCGTCGCCGATGTCATGCTGGCTCAGGGGCTTGTCTGACCGAGAGCTTTCCCGATACGGACGGGCACAAAAGCGCCGCTTCATCTTTTGGTGGAGCGGCGTTCTTTTATGCTATAATGCTATCAGGAAGAAAGACTTTGGAAAGGGGCGTTGCTGGTGAAATTCGGCGAGTTCATGGCGGCCATCCGCAAGGGGGAGCTGCCGCATGTATTCCTGCTGAGCGGCGAGGAGCCGTACTACATCGATAAGGCGAAGGGGGCCCTGCTCGGGAGGCTCTTCCCGGACGGCGTCGGCATGGAGGATGCGCTGCAGAAGGTCAATGGCGACATGGCGCTCGCGGACCTGCTCGCGAGCATCGAAGCGGCGCCGTTCTTTGCCGACAAGAATGTCATCCTGCTCGCGGGCACGAACCTCTTCCGCGAGAGCAGATCACCGGCAGACGGCAAGGAGCTCGAGGCGCTCTGCCATCAGCTCGGCAACATGCCGCCCTACAGTTACCTGATTTTTGTCGCGCCCTACAAGGCGGACAAGCGGCGCAAGCTCTACAAGGCACTCTTGAAGTCAGGGCTCGTGCTCGAGGCGGAGCCATTGCGCGCCTGGAATATCCAGGACTGGCTGCAGGACAAGCTGCGCACCATCCACAAGGAGATGGACCGCGATGCTTACGCCTACTTCGCTGGAGCCGTCAGCATGATGCAGCAGATCTCGCTCTCGTACCTCGATAAGGAGTTCGACAAGCTCGCGCTCTTCAGCGAGGGGCGGCGCATCACGAAGGCGGAGCTCGTCGAAGTCTTCTCGGGCCTGCCGGAAGTCTCGGTCTTTGCGCTCATGGATGCCATCAGCGCGCGCGACAGCAAGAAGGCCCTGATGCTGCTGCACCGTCAATTGGCAGACGGCACGTACTTCACCGTGCTGCTGGCCCTGCTGACGCGCCACGTGCGCCAGCTCTGGCAGGCGAAGGTGCTCATGAAGAGGGGCGTGCGCGGCAAGGCGCTCGCCAAGCCGCTGGAGCTCAATCCTTTTATTGCCGAGAAACTCGGGCGGGCGGCCGCTGCCTTCAAGGAGGATACCTTGAAGGGGGCGATGCTGCGGCTCATCGATGCCGACTATCTGCTCAAGACAGGAAAGGCCGGCAATGAGCTGCTGGAAGAGGCCGTCATCACACTCTGCAAGCGATGAAAAACGCCATGGGCTGCTGTGTGCGGCAGTCCATGGCGTTTTCATATACAGGATCATTTTTTCTGAGGGAACGGCGCAAAGACCGTGCAGATGGCGGCGAGCGGCAGTGTCAGCGAGGAGACGAGCAGCGCCGGCGTCAGGCCAATCTGGTCGCCGAGGGCGGCGGTGATGGCCGTGCCGAGGCTGCCGAGGCCGAACGAGAAGCCGAGCATCATGCCCGAAGCCATGCCCTCACTGCCGGGCATGGCGCGCTGTGCCCAGACGAGAGAACTCGGCTGCGGCGCGAGCAGCAGGGCCCCTGTGAGGAAGAGTGCGATGAGCGACAGCGGCTCCGTGCCAGGATGCAGGTAGAAGTAGACCGTCGGGAAGATTGCGAGGGTCAGTGCGATGATGATGATGCGCTTGTGGGCGATGCGGTCGCCGAGGTAGCCGCCGACGAGCCCGCCAACCGTGCAGCCGACGAGGAAGAACGTCAGGAGCGTGCCTGACAGGATGCCCGAGTAGCCGTGGCTGACGAGCAGCAGGGGCAGGAGCGTCGACATCGAGACATGCGTGCAGCAGCGCAGGCCCATTGCGACGTTGAGGCGCAGGATGGCAGCATTGTGGAAGACTTCGCGCAGGTGGAAGACCTTGCCCTTGGCTTGCTCCGCGACTGTCGAGAAGCGCGTCAGGCCGCTCTTGAGGCAGACGAAGGCGAAGAGGAAGGCGGGCACCATGAGCCACGGCAGCTCTGCCATCGAGAAGCGGTCGAGGAAGGCGATGACGATGATCGGCGCGAGCGCGTAGCCGAGGTTGCCGCCCGCGATGTAGTACGACATCGAGCGGCCCTGGCGTTCCGACGGCGCCGTCTTGGCGACGAGCGTCGAGCCGAGCGGGTGGAAGGCCGAGACGGAGAGCCCCGTGAGGGCAATGATGATGAAGAGCATCGCCTTCGTCGAGATCAGGCCAATCGAGCAGATGCAGATGGCGCCGAACGGGATGACCGGTATGAGGATGCGGCTGAGGTTGTAGCGGTCCATGACGTAGCCGAAGACGGGCTGCATCATGTTGCTCGTGATGGACAGGACCATGACAAGAAGGCCGCTGACCGTCAGCGAGATGCCGAGTTGCGGCATGATGATCGGCAGCAGGATCGGCAGGAAATTGCAGTAGAAATCATTGAGGAAGTGGCCTGTGCTCAGGAGCCAGGTGCCGTCTTTTTTCATACAGATACCTCCTTAACGGGACTGCCTGCCCATGGCCGCGAGCAGGCGTCTGATGGGCAGCAGGCGCAGGATGATGCAGCAGATCACGAACTCCGGGATGAGATACGTCGCGTTGAAGACGAGCGAGTAGGCGAGCGGGTTCATCCCCTCCGGTGCGTACGAGGCGAAGAAGACGACGCCGGACACGACGTGGCAGAGGAAGCGCGAGAGGAACGCGAGCGCCGTGCCGCGGTAGAGATGGCCCTGCCAGAGTCCCGCGAGGCCCATTGCCATGTACGGCAGCGGGTAGTCGAAGAGCACCTGCACCGGATGCACGATGAAGGGGTCCTGGATGATGTTGATGAGGCCGTAGAGAAAACCGGCGAGCGCGCCGATGCCGGGCCCATAGCGGTACGAGAGCAGGAGCAGCGGGACCATGGCACCGAGAGTGACACTGCCGCCCTGCGGCATGTGGAAGATGCGGATCTGGTGCAGCACGATCGTCAGCGCGAGCATCAGCGCGATGTCGATGATCGTGCGCGTTGTCAGGCGGATGTGGCGCGTGTAGAGCCCGCCGAGGATCAGCACGAGCGTGCCGAGCATGGCAAAGCCCGCTGTCGGCGAGGCGAGAAGTTCAGTCATGATAACACTTCTTTCTAATATTAATGTGAGACGATTTACAACGACTCTCATTGTAACAAAGGTTACTGTGAAATACAAGGCGTTGTGCTACGATACAGAGAATGAAAGAGGAGGATGAAAATATGGGTAAATGGGCTGTTATCTATTCGTCGGTTACGGGAAATACGAGGACAATCGCAGAGGCAATCGCAGAGCAGGCAGGAGATGCCGATGTCTTCCGCGTGCAGGACGCGCCGGAGGACCTCTCGGGCTATGACGTGGTGGCACTCGGCTACTGGCTCCGCCTCGGGCAGCCGGATCCCCTGATGCTCAAGTACTTGCCGAAGGTCCACGATGCCGAAGTCGTATTCTTCCAGACGCATGGCACGGCACCGACGAGCGAGCACGCCATCACGAGCTTCGCGCGCGCCGGCTACAATCTCGGCCCGGGCTGCACGATCCTCGGCACGTTCGGCTGCCGCGGCAAGATCAACCCCGCGATGCTCGCCAAGCGCAAGAACGCAGGCCCCGACGACCCGCACGGCGGTCCCAAGAGCATGGAGCGCTGGAAACTCGCCTCCACGCATCCCGATGCACAGGACATCGCCGACGCTAAGGATCTCGTCGATCGCATGAAGCACAAGATGGCCATGCGCGAGCGGTTCCTGGCAAAGAAGGCAGCCAAGCTGGCGGCTGTGCGGCAAAAAAAGACAGATAAAGATTGATTGCATAATTGGGTTCCCTCATACGAGAAATTGCTTGATGCAATCGGTGATATGACGATCGAAGGAGGCCGTCCAGGACTCACGCGGCTCTTGCGTCCGCCATAGCTTGCCATCAGCCGCAATGGTTGTGCTGTTGCTCTCGATGAGGGCTTCACGTACCTGGTCAGCGGCTCAGGCAGTGCCGAGGACTATGGCTCTGTTTCGATGGAGTCGCTTGAGGGCATCATGGATCACATCGTCCACAAGCGCAACGGCGATGTGCGCCGCGGCGCCATCATGATTATGCATATGAGTGGAACGGCCACGCGCACGCCGTATGCACTTGATTTGCTGCTGACGAAGAATGATCAACGTCCGGAAGGCGACCCGAAGAAGTTCAAGGTCGGGCTGCTCGGAGATTATCTTATAGATGGCTACGACCAACGCATAGTGACACCGAAGGATATGCGTGAGAAGCGGATTGATTTTTAATAGTTGTTATCTATATCAGGTCTAGGAAATATTATTCTTGTCAATATTTCCTAGACCTTGTTTTTCTGAATAAAATCATTTTTAGCACGGTTATTGTCTTCTCTGTGACAATATGGTAGCATATGAGGTAGTTTCTGCGAAAAATGTTACATTTGGATGCCATTTGTATACACTATTTGGAAAAGAGGTGCTCAATAGGGCATGGAATCAACGAATGTATCGGATGAGGTGCTCAATCTCATGCCGGGGGCTGTGGCTCTGTTCCGGGCGGATGAAAGCATTTTTTGTGCCAATGAAGCGATGCAAGATCTGTATGACTGTCAGTCACAGAGGGAGTTCTTTGAGCTGACGGGGGCATCGTTCCGCGGCATGGTCTTGCCAGAGCATTACGAGTCCATTGCCATGATGGTGGAGAAGGCGATGCAACACGGCAGTGCTCTGCAGGGGGGCCTGCCGGTCAGTTACTCGTATCTTTCCTTCTGCATCTGCACGAAGACGGGCCGGTTCCGCTCGGTCGAGGGTTCGATACGCCGTGTCTGCCACCGCGGCGTATGGCTCTGGTCGCTCTTGCTCGTCGATGTCTACGCGCGCTTTCTCGCGGTGGAGCGCGATGCCCTGACGAATCTCATGGGCAGGCACCTCTTTTTTTTCAAGGTGTCGGAGCGCGAGGAAGCTGACCGCGCTGAAGGCGTCTACGGCAGGGACGCGCTGGCGTACTTCAATCTGACGAACTTCAAGCAGTACAATGCGACGTACGGTGCGGAGGGCGGCGATGATTTCCTGTGCAAGATCGCGGCGGTCCTGCGGCACACCTTTCCCGATGCGCCACTGGCCCGCACGTCGTCGGATATCTTCATGGCCTTGGTGCCGGCAGGCGATGCGCAGAGCCGCATTGAGGAGGCCGTGCAGGAAGTCAATGGTCTGCTCGAGGGGGAGAACACGTACCTGCACGCGGGCATACGCTACTTCTCGCCACAGGAGCGCGTGCCGGTCAGCATGGCCTGCGAGCAGGCGAAGGCGGCCTGTGATTCCATCAAGAAGGAGCGCAGCCGCGCCTACTGCATCTTCTCAGAGCATCTCCGGCAGGAATTGGAGATTCGCTCCTATGTCATCTCCCACATCGACGAGGCCGTCGAGAACGGTTACATCGAGATCTACTACCAGCCAGTCGTGCGCACGTTGACGGGGAAACTCGCAGGCATGGAGGCCTTGGCGCGCTGGCGTGACCCGGTTTACGGATTCCTGCGCCCCGATCAGTTCATCCCGGTGCTCGAGGAGGAGCGCCTCATCGACAAGCTCGACCGCTATGTCATACGGGAATGTGGGCGCCAGCTCCGCAGGCAGATCGATGCACATCGGCCCATCGTGCCGATCTCGTTCAATGTGTCGCGCATGGATTTCCAGCTCATGGATGTCCTTTCAGAGATCGAGGCGGTCGTCCGGGAGAATGAGCTGCCGCGCGATTACCTGCGCATCGAGATCACGGAGACGGCCATGGTGCAGGACAGCGACAAGATCTTGAAGATGATCGACCGCTTCCGCGGCAATGGCTATTCGGTCTGGCTCGATGATTTTGGCAGCGGCTACTCTTCCCTGAATGTGCTCAAGGATTACCATTTCGATGAGCTCAAGATCGACATGGAGTTCCTGCGCGCCTTCAATGATACGAGTCGCAAGATTATCACATCGGTCGTCATGATGGCCAAGGCCATCGGCATCCACACATTGGCAGAGGGCGTCGAGACGAGGGAGCAGGTGAGGTTCCTTCGCAGCATCGGCTGCGAGAAGATACAGGGCTATCATTACGGGCGCCCGATGCCGTATGACGAGCTGCTCGTGCATTGCCAGGAGCGTCATCTGCGCGCAGAGACGCGCGAGGAAGCGCGCATCTATGAGAAGGCAGGCCTCTTCAATGTCATCATGGCTTCGCCGGTGGCCCTGTTCCTCGACGATGGCCGGAATCTGTACATGGCCTACGAGAACGACGCTTATCGGAAGGTCATGAAGGGCGTGGGCATCTCGGGGCGGCGCGCCGTCAACTGGATCATCCATTCGCTCGATGACGCGCGGAAGGAGAGGCTGCGCGCCTATGCCGACCGCGTGACGCGCAACCGTCCCTGCAAGGTGTCGGAGACGTTCCTGCTGGACGGCAGGCGCCTGCGCGTCCGCGCCAAGACCCTGGCCGGCCTGCCGGGCTTCCACATCCACATGGCGGAGATCGTGGACCTCACGCGCGATGCCGACTCCCTTTGAGCGAAGCGAGCGGGCAACAAAAAACTTCCCGGGATGGGAAGTTTTTTTGTTGCCCGTTCAGTTGTCCTGGCTGGCAGTGTCCTTTTCTTTGGCTGCTTCGCGCTTGCGCGTGAGGTAGGCGTCCATGGCCTTGGCGACGTGCTTGGCATCCTTGACGACTTCGACGACGTTGGCCGGGCCGAGGACGACGTCGCCGCCGGAGAAGACGCCCTCGCGTGTCGTAGCGCCGTTCTCGTCGACTTCGACGAGGCCGCGGTTGTCGACCTCGAGGCCCGTCGTCGTACGGACGATCTTGTCCTTTGGGGCCTGGCTGACGGCAATGATCGTGCTGTCGGCGGGGTAGAGCTGCGGCTCATCTTCGCTGAGCAGGTTGCCGTCTGCATCGAAGTGGCGCTCGTAGAGCATCGGGCCGTCCTTCGTGATGGCGGCGACGCCCTTGCAGAGATCAAACTCGACGCCGTCTGCCTGTGCGTACTCGTACTCGCGGATGCTCGCGCGGACTTCATTGCGGCGCGCGTAGACGGTGACGAAGCGGCTGCCCTTGCGGATGGCTGTGCGGGCGGCATCCATCGCGGAGTTGCCCGAGCCGATGACGGCGACGCGGTCGCCGAGCTGGTAGACATCCGGGTTCTGTAGGTAGTCGACGGCGTAGTGGCAGTTGCCGAGGCTCTCGCCGCGCACGCCGAGGCCGCGCGGACGCCAGACGCCGGAGCCGATGAAGACAGCATCGTAGCCGTCTTTGAACAGGGTATCGAGCGTCAGGATGCTGCCGATCGTCGTGTTCGGGCGGATGTGGATGCCGAGCTCGACGAGCTTCTTCTGGTAGCGGTTGAGGATGTCGAGCGGCAGGCGGAATGACGGGATGCCGTAGCGCATCAGGCCGCCGAGCTTGCTCTTGCGCTCGAAGATTGTCACATCGTAGCCGAGCTGGGCTAGCTTGACGCTGACCGTGATGCCGGCCGGGCCCGCGCCGATGACGGCGACATTCTGTCCCTTGGGCGGCTCGTGTTCCATGATGACCTTGTCGAGGTAGATGTCGGAGATGTAATGTTCGATGCTCGAGATCTGCACCGGAGCACCCTTGCGCCCCTGGATGCAGTTGCCTTCGCACTGCTTCTCGTGGTCGCAGACGAGGGAGCAGACGATGCTCATCGGGTTGTTGATGAAGAGCATCTCGCCTGCTTCATTGATCTGGCCGTCGAGGAAGAGACGGATCATCTCGGGTATATTCGTCTGAGCCGGGCAGCCTTTGAGGCGGCAGAGCGGCTTCTTGCACTGGAGGCAGCGGCGTGCCTCATTGATGACATGGATGGCCATGCACTATCACCTATTCCTTTTGTTGTACCGTTCCCATTTTCGGGGAGTGACTGTGTATTTCCTTTATTGTAACCGAAACTTTTCAGAGAGACAAGTTTCAGTTATATTCTCAATATTACGTCATTACTAAATATTAACGGTTAACCAGTTGACAATAAATAAGGATAATGTTATGATAGACGAGGTAATGCGCATCATGCAAGGAATATCTTCCCATCATGCATGGCGCAGGGTAAGACAAATGAAAGGCAGCCGGAATAGCCGACCGGCTGTCTTTCTCCATGTTTTGCACCGGGGGGGGTGCAAAACATGAAAGAAAGGGGACGATCCGTCTGTGTTAGAAGGAATCTGTATTGCGGTGGCCCTTATCGGTCTCATGTATTTTGCTTACCGCGGCTGGTCGATCATCCTGATCGCACCAATTTTTGCAGGTGTTGCAGCGCTTGCGAGTATTTTCGGCGTCCTGCCGACGTACAGTGAGCTCTACATGACACGCATGGCTGAGTACACGAAGTCATACTACCCGATCTTCCTGTTCGGTGCAGTCTTTGCGCGCCTGATGGAGAAGGGCGGCCTGGCTTCCTCAGTTGCGGCGAAAATCGTCGATGTGCTCGGCGAGAAGCGCGCTGTTCTCGCAGTCCTCCTGGGCTGCGGCGCACTGACATACGGCGGTCTTTCCGTCTTTGTCGTCGCCTTCGTCATGTATCCATTTGGTGCGGTTGTCTTCCGCAAGGCAGACATCCCAAAGCGCCTGCTGCCAGCAACGCTCTGGGTCGGCATCTTCTCCTTCGCGATGGTCGCCCTGCCAGGCACCCCGCAGATCCAGAACATCATCCCGTCCTCGTACTTCTCGACGAGTACGTGGTCGGCGCCAATCATTGGCCTCTTCGCCTCGTTCCTGTTCCTGCTGATCGGCTGGGGCTGGGTGACGCGCCGTGCGAAAATCCTCAAGGCGCGCGGCGAGGGGTATGGCCGCCACTTTGAGGGTGGTCCGCACCACAAGCCGAGCCCGAAGATCCGCATCCCGTGGTACTGGGCTCTGCTGCCGCTCGTCATGGTCATCGTGATCAATATCATCCTCTCGAACCCGTTCAAATGGGAATGGGGCTTCCATTGGGATCCTGAGGCGCTCTCGGCCTTCCTGCCGCTCAAGCTCAGCCTGCTGGCGGCGAATGTCGGCAAGGTATCGGCCATCTGGTCCATCACGGTCGCGCTCATCATCAGCAGCATCGCGGCAGCCTTCATCGGCCGCAAGCGCTTCATCGTCATGGACGGCTTCCTGGCACCGATCAACTACGCGGCCATCTCGTCGGCGACAGCTGTCCTCAATGTCGCATCAGGCTACGCCTTCGGCTGCGTCATCACGAGCCTGCCGGGCTTTGTCCCTGTCACGCAGGCGCTCATCGGCATCGCGGACTCGTTCGGCCCGCTGCTCTCGGCCGTCATCACGACGAACATCATGGCTGGCATCACGGGCTCCGCTTCGGGCGGCCTGACGATCGCGCTCTCGATGCTCGGTGACCAGTGGGCAGCCATGGCACAGGCCGCTGGCATCCCGCTCGAGGTCCTGCACCGCATCGTCGCCATCGCCTCGGTCGGCATCGATCCGGTCCCGCACTGCGGCGCGCTCGTCACGCTGCTCGCAATCTGCGGCCTCACGCATCACGATTCGTACTTCGATATCGCGGTCATCATGGGACTCAAGTTCTTCGTCCCATTCCTCTGCATCCTGTTCTACATGGTAACGGGACTTGCCTGAGGCGGGAAAACATCATACAATAGAGACAGGCATGCATACGCGTGCCTGTTTTTTCTCGTCTTTTTGGCTATAGCACGACTGCACGATTGATAGGAGGATTTATTCATGCATTTACGCGGGAATCTCATGCTCCTGCTGGCTGCGTTCATCTGGGGCACGACGTTTGTTGCGCAGATGGTCGGCATGGACGGGCTCGGTCCGTTCACCTATGCCGCAGCACGCTACATCTTAGGTCTATTGTTCCTCGTGGGGCTCTGGTATGCCTGGCGCGGTTCGCGCGAGGGCGCAAAGCGCGCCGGCACGTACCGACCGGGCTGGAAGGCCGGTCTCGGCGCCGGCTGCATCATGATGGTCGCTACCTCGCTGCAGCAGGTGGCCATGCTCTACACGACGGCCGGCAAGACGGCCTTCATCACGGCGCTCTATATCATCTTCGTGCCGCTCGGCGCGGTGCTGCTCGGCAAGCGCATCCATCCGGAGAACTGGGTCGGCGCGGCGATGGCTTTGCTTGGCCTCTACTTCCTCTCGATACACGGAGCCGTCTCGCTGAGCTTCGGCGATGGCCTCGTCTTCATCAGCGCGCTGTTCTGGACGGGCCACATCCTCTTCATCGACCGCTTCGCGAGCCTCGTCGATCCCATCGAGCTCTCGCTCACACAGGTCGGCGTCTGCGCAGCGGGCAGCCTCATCGCGGCACTTGGCTTTGAGACAGTGGCCGTGCAGCCTGTCCTCAACGCCTGGTTTGCGATCTTCTACGGCGGCGTCATGTCGGCGGGCGTGGCCTTTACGCTGCAGATATTGGGGCAGAAGTACGCGGAGCCGGGGCAGGCGGCCATCATCATGAGCTTCGAGGCCGTCTTCGGCGTGCTCTCGAGCTGGCTGCTGCTCGGGGAGCGCATGACGGCCGTCCAGATTCTCGGCTGCGCCCTGATGCTCGCGGGCATGATCGTGACGCAGGTGCGTCCGTTGCTGGAAGATCGTCGCCGTGCATCTTGAAAAACAAGGTGCTTCATTGTATAATCGTATTCATCAGCAGAAGGTGCATATCTGCTCGGAATCATTATTGTCATGAAGTGTCACGATTTAAGATAAGGAAGTGTTATATTTGAAACTCGATAGCCTGAAGATCGTCCTGGCCTGCCTGGCCGTACTCCTCTTCCATTGATCCGCTATAGAGAAAAAGCAAGGGAGCAGAGCCGCGTGTGACGGCCCTGCTCTTTTCGGTGAAATGCCCTATATTTTCATCGGGGGCAGGAAATTGTTTTTGAGATGGCGAAATAATTCTCAGAGATTTTTGATGTGAGAGGAGTAGGAGCGCATGGCAGCAGAAGAAACGTTAATCATAAAGCCGAAAGTGAAGATCAAGGTATTCGGTGTTGGCGGTGGCGGCAACAGCGTCCTGATGCGCATGGGCCATCATAAAGAACTCGACATCGATCTGGTCGCCATCAATACCGATGCCAAGCAGCTCGCGCGCGTGGCAGAAGAAGGCGTCGAGACGCTGCAGATTGGCGAGGACCTGACGAAGGGACGCGGCACGGGTGGCAACATCGCGCTCGGCGAGAAGGCGGCCCTCGACGCAAAGGATAAGATCCGCGAAGCGATGTCCGGAGCCGATCTCGTCTTTGTCACGGCCGGCCTCGGCGGTGGTACTGGCACAGGGGCGGCGCCTGTCGTCGCCAAGATCGCGCACGACCTCGGGACGCTCTCGGTCGGCGTCGTCACGCTGCCGTTCAGCTTCGAGGGCAGCCGCAAGAAGCGCCTGGCCAATGAGGGCCTCGCGAAGATGCAGGCCCAGATGGACGCGCTGATCCTCGTGGCCAATGACAACCTCATGAAACTGCCGGAGAACCGCCACATGACGCTCGTCAAGGCGTTCTCCTGCGCCGATGGCATCCTGCAGCAGGCCATCAACTGCGTGGCAGAGCTGATCCTGACGACGGGCGTCATCAACGTCGACTTCGCGGATGTCACGACGATCTTCCGCCAGAGTGCGTCGAGCGATGCCCTGCTCGGCATCGGGCGCAGCTCGCGCAGCGCGGTAGAGGCCGTCAAGCAGGCCGTTGACAGCCCGCTGATCAGCAAGAGCCTCGACGGCGCGCGCGGCATCATCCTGAACTTGACGGGCGACAAGACGCTGAGCCTCTACGATGTCGATGAGGCGACGCGCTACATCTACGAGCATACGGACCCCGAGGTCAACATCATCCTCGGCACGGTCATCGACAATTCCCTCGGCGGCGATGTGCGCGCCACGATCATCGCGACGGACTTCACGGACGGCGTCATGGTCAAGAACACCGCGCAGGCAGAAGAAAAACCCGCCAAGGCAGGCGCGCAGCAGCCTGTACAGCAGGCCGCGCCGAAGCGCGACTCGTTCACGCTGGAGCCGCCGAGCTTCATGCGGCAGCAGCCTGAGCCTGCGAAGCCTGCGTCAAATGGCGCCTTTGCCTTCCCGGCTTTCCGCCTGACGCCTGACGACAAAGATCAGAAATGAGAACTACCAGAAATAAGGAATAGAAATAATAGAAAGGAACAGATATCTTGAGTAAATTAGGTCGTTTTTCCCGCACAGAGTTACTGCTCGGCGAAGCCGGCATGGAGAAGCTGGCAAACAGCACGGTGGCCATCTTTGGCGTCGGCGGCGTCGGCTCGTTTGTGGCAGAAGGACTCGCGCGAGCCGGTGTCGGCCATCTCGTGCTCATCGACAATGACCTCATCTGCCTGACGAACATCAACCGCCAGATCCATGCGACGTCGAAGACGGTCGGCAAGAAGAAGACGGAGACGATGAAGGAGCGCATCCTCGACATCAACCCGAAGGCTGTTGTCGATACGATTGAGGACTTCTACCTGCCCGAGCAGGCCGAGCGCTTTTTCACGATGCCTTACGACTACGTCGTCGATGCCATCGACACGGTGACGGGCAAGATCGACCTCGTCCTGCAGTGCCGCGACCGCCACATCCCGATCATCTGCAGCATGGGCGCCGGCAACAAGCTGGACCCGACGAAATTCGAGGTCACGGACATCTACAAGACGAGCGTGGACCCCTTGGCGCGCGTCATGCGCAAGAAGCTCAAGGAGAACCGCGTCAAGAAGCTCAAGGTCGTCTATTCCAAGGAAAAGCCCCTGCGTGTCCGTCAGAGCGGCTGCGGCAAGAATTGCATCTGCCCGCCGGGCAGCATCTCGTTCGTGCCGTCTGTTGTCGGCCTCATCATCGCCGGCGAAGTCGTGCGCGACCTCACGGGGGCGAAAGTGGAGGTTTCGGCATGAATATTTCCGTACTCGGCTGTGGCCGCTGGGGCTCCTTCCATGCCTGGTATGCCGATCACATCGGCCATGCGGTGACGCTCTGGGGGCGCAAGGGCTCCCGTCATCTCGCTGCCCTGGTGGAACAGCGCAAGAATGAATACCTGACGCTGCCCGATTCGGTGCAGCTGACAGATGACCTTGCGGGGGCAGTCGCTTCAGCAGACATCCTCGTCATCTCCATCAGCTCCCAGCAGCTGCGCTCCTTTTGCAGGGATCTCGTGGCACTTGGCATCGACCTCTCTGGCAAGCGCTTTGTGCTCTGCATGAAAGGGCTCGAGATCGGCACGGGCAAGCGCTTGACGACGGTCTTCTACGAGGAGCTCGGCTCGTCGATGCGCGTGGCAGTCTGGGTTGGCCCGGGACACGTGCAGGATTTCGTGCGCGGCATCCCGAACTGCATGGTCATCGCGGCGCGCGAGATGAAGCTCACGCGCGAGCTCGTCGATGCGTTCTCGAGCCCTTTGATCCGCTTCTACTATGGAGAGGACCTTCTGGGCACGGAGATCGGCGCAGCCTCGAAGAATGTCATCGGCCTGGCCGCCGGCATGCTCGACGGCTTCGGCTACAGCAGCCTCAAGGGTGCCCTGATGGCACGCGGCACGCACGAGCTCTCGCGCCTCATCGAGGCGATGGGCGGTGACCGCATGACGGTCTACGGCCTTTCGCATCTCGGCGACTACGAGGCGACGCTCTTCTCGCCACACAGCAATAACCGCCGCTTTGGCGAGGACCTCATCACGGGCAAGCCCTTCGCGAAGCTGGCAGAGGGCGTCTACACAGTGGAGGCGCTCATGGACCTCTCGCGTGAGTTCCACGTCGAATTGCCGATCTGCGCGACAGTCTACGCGATCATCCACGACCACAAGGACCCGAAGGAACAGCTCATGCAGCTCTTCATGCGCGCGACGAAGTCGGAGTGACGGCAGAATGGGCTGGTCCTGTGTGAAATTAGTTGATAGAACATAATATTTTTAACTGTTTTTTGGGAAATCTTAAGATTGCAGGTGTAAGCTCACAGTGTAGATTGCAAAAGAGAGCCCCAAGAGGAGGAAGTAAGGATGAGAAGACAGATTTCCAAGATGCTCATGGCCTGCGTGATGGCCATGACGCTCATGGTCGTCTCGGCTGCCAGCGCCTTTGCGGCGGGCACGGGGATGGACTGGAGCGGTGACAGCAAGATCACGGTACAGGGCATGGGCGTAGCTCCGACGTATGCCGTCAATGCCATCCAGGCGCGCATGCTCGCACGCCGCGCTGCTGTCGTCGATGCCTACCGCCAGCTCGCTGAGATGGTCAAGGGCGTCAACGTTGATTCGGAGACGACGGTCGAGAACATGATGGTGACGAGCGATGTCACGAAGACAAAGGTCACAGCCCTCATCCAGGGTGCGCGCATTGTCTCGGAGCAGGCAGTCGATGGCGGCGGCTACACGGTCACGATGGAGATGTCTGTCTTTGGCGCTTCGAACTCCCTCGCGACGGCCGTCCTGCCGACGAACACGGTGCCGACGAGCTTCCCGGCTCCCGATGCATCCGTGCCGGCCAGCACGCCGTCTTCCGTACAGGTCAACGTCCAGGTGACACCGGGTACGACGCAGACGCCTGCAACGACGATCCCGTCCGTCACGACGCCGTCGCATCAAGGCTCTTCCGCTGCAGTTGCCCCGGCCGGCCAGGCAATCGGCGGCTACACAGGCCTGATCGTGGACTGCCGCGGCCTCGGCCTCAAGCCGGTCATGTCCCCGGTCATCAAGAACGCCAACGGTGAGCCAATCTACGGCTACAAGAACCTCGACTCGGCTACGGTCATCGCGAACGGCATGGCCAGCTACACGACGGATCTCAGCAAGGCATCCCGCGCCGGTTCGAACCCGCTCGTCGTCAAGGCAGTCGGCCTTGACAACCACAACGGCAACCCGATCCTCTCGGTCGCTGATGCCAACCGCGTCCTCATCGAGAACGGCGCTTCGGGCTTCCTCGACCGCACGAATGTCGTCTTTGTCCGCTGAGTCAAGCGTCATCTGTCAGGTCCCATCATGGGGCCTGATTTTTTTGCATATGCTTATTGACGATGCGAAGCTGTTGTGATAAAATAAAAATTTTACTTTTTGGATTATTTGTGGTACAATGAGAACGTAGATGTGTTGACTTAGCTGGTGGTTGGCTCGTGTGTAGAGGAGGGGTGCTCTTGTTACAGATAGGAGATAAGGTCGTCTATCCGATGCATGGTGCTGGTGTGATATCCGGCATCGAGAATTGTGAAGTCCTCGGGGAGGGCAAGTCCTACTATGTCCTCGAGATGCCGTTGGGCAACATGAAGGTCATGATCCCGACGGACAATGCCGACAATGTCGGCTTGCGGGACATCATCCCGCAGCAGAAGGTCGATGAGGTGCGCGAAGTGCTCGAGAAGGAGCCGGAGAAGCCGAAGGGCAGCTGGAATAAGCGCTTCCATGCCAATCTGGAGCGCATGAAGAGCGGCGATATCTGCGATGTGGCCGCTGTGGCGCGCAATCTCATCCTGCAGGACCGCCGCCGCCATATCTCATCGGGAGAGCGCCGCCTGCTCGATCTCGCGAAGCAGATCCTCGTGAGCGAGCTCGTCTACGCCTGCAATAAGACGCCGAAGGAGATCGAGAACTGGCTCACTTCTGTCCTTTCTGAAAATGCGTTTGCACATTGAACATGCGAACCTGAGTTTTGACAAGTCCAAGCAGAGTAGAGTATACTGATTCTGTTCGGACTTTTCTTTTTGTTTTTCTGTTCAAGGAGGTGAATGTATGCTAGATCGTGTCTTGCGTTTCTTTATCACACTGTTCTTAGCGATTGCCGGAGGCGCACTGCTGGACCTTGCGAGCCCTGTGTTGACGATGTATGTCGGCACGGAGATCCTCAAGATGGAGATGGGCGTTGTGCGCATCACCATGGGAAGTCTGCTCTGCATCCTCTTCGGCGCAATTCTCGGCGGCATCATTGGTTTTCTGTCTTCCCCGTACTTCATCCGCTGCCTCAAGCGGTTTTCTGCATGGGTGGAGCTGCAGCTCGGCAAAATGCCGATCCACGACGTCATCGCAGGCGCCGTCGGCCTTGCTATCGGACTCATACTCGCCAATCTTCTCGGCTATTCATTTGCGAAGATCCCTGTTGTCGGAGATTACATCCCGGTCATCTTCAGCATTGTCTTCGGGTATCTCGGCATCACGATCACGATCAAGAAGCGCCGGGAACTCACGGGGCTCTTTGACTTCGTGCCGCGCTTCATGAAGGACCTCGCGAAGATGAGGGAGATGCGCGCGGCTCCTGACGCAGCGCCAGAGGAGTCGGCAAAGGCCGCTCCTACAGCCGATGCGCACGCCTACAAGCTGCTCGATACGAGTGTCATTATCGATGGCCGCATCGCCGATATCTGCGACACGGGCTTCATCGAGGGCACGCTGCTCATCCCGGTCTTTGTCCTCGAAGAGCTCCAGCACATCGCCGACTCGGCGGATGCGCTCAAGCGCACGCGCGGCCGCCGCGGGCTCGACATCCTGCAGCGCATCCGCCAGAGCACGAAGGTCAAGGTCGAGATCACGAATGTCGACTTCGACGATATCTCGGAGGTCGACTCGAAGCTCGTGCGCCTCGGCCAGCAGGTCGGCGGCAAGATCATCACGAACGACTACAACCTCAACAAGGTCGCGCAGCTGCGCGGTGTGGAGGTGCTCAACATCAATGAGCTCTCGAATGCCGTCAAGCCCGTCGTCATTCCTGGTGAGACGATGCGCGTGACGATTGTCAAGTCGGGCAAGGAGCCCGGCCAGGGCGTCGCCTATCTCGATGACGGCACGATGATCGTCGTCGAGAACGGCAACCGTCACATGAATGAATCCATCACGGTGGAAGTCACGTCTGCTCTGCAGACGGCGGCTGGCCGCATGATCTTCGCGAAACCAGCGCATTGATGCTGGTCGCTGCGAGAGGAGAGGTAGAGCATGGTCAGTGTCATCCTGCCCGCAGCAGGGCGCGGCAAGCGCATGCAGGCGGGCGTCAACAAGGTATTCCTGCGCCTCATGGGAAAGCCCATCTTGTTCCACACGCTGCGGGCCTTTGCCGCAGTGCCGGAGGTGCAGGAGATCATCGTCGTGACGGGTGCGGAGGAAGTCGAGCCGCTGCGCCGCGCCCTGCAGGGCCTCGGGCTCTTTCGTGAGGCTGCCAAGTCGGTCAAGGTTGTCGCGGGCGGCAGCGAGCGCCAGTATTCCGTCTGGAACGGGCTCAAGGCCTCGTCGGAGGCGAGCGATGTCGTCCTCGTCCACGACGCAGCGCGCCCGCTCGTCTCGCGCGCGACGATCGAGGCTGTCATCGAAGCGGCTCGCGCGCACGGCGCGGCCATCGCAGCTGTGCCGGAGAAGAACACGGTCAAGGTCGTCAAAGACGGCGTCGTCACGGCGACCCCCGACCGTTCGACGCTCTGGGCCGTGCAGACGCCACAGGGCTTCTCCAGGAGCCTGCTCATGGCCGCCAACGAGAAAGCAGAGTCCGATGGCTTCCTCGGCACGGACGATGCGAGCCTCGTGGAGCGCTATGGCGCCAGGGTCCATGTCGTCATGGATTCCTACCAGAACATCAAAGTCACGACACCTGAAGACCTCGTCGTGACGGAGGCATTCCTGCGTCAGTCGGGCAGCTTCACGGGGACCGTGCGGCGGGCCGCTTCAGAAGTCTGCGATTTCATCAAGAGTGCGAAGAGCGAGAAGAGAAAGGATTGATTGTATGATGCGTTTTGGCATGGGTTATGATGTGCACCGCCTCGTCGAAGGGCGCAAGCTCATCATCGGCGGGGTGGAAATCCCGCATGCGCTCGGGCTGCTCGGCCATTCGGATGCCGATGTACTGCTGCACGCCATCTCCGACGCCCTGCTCGGCGCCGCGGCGCTCGGTGACATCGGCCGCCATTTCCCGGACAACGACCCGCGCTATGAGGGCGCCGACAGCATGAAGCTCCTCGCGGAAGTCCGCCACCTGCTGGAGGCGAAGGGCTACCGCATCGGCAATGTCGATGCGACGATCGTCGCCCAGAAGCCGAAGATGAAGGACTTCATCCCCAAGATGAACGAGAACATCGCGCAGGTGCTCGGCGTCTCGCTTGACGATGTCAATGTCAAGGCGACGACAGAGGAGAAGCTCGGCTTCACAGGAGCAGAGCAGGGAATCTCCGCCTATGCGGTTGCAGGAATCGAGAAGCTGTGATAGAATGAATCCCGTATATGAAAAGGCGTGGAACGGGAGAAGTACGGTTGGACCAGCCATCAAGAGAGGCTCCGGGTGGTGTGAAGGGGCTATGGATATCCGCCAGAAATGCACCCGGGAGCTGCAGGGCAGAATGGAGTAGGCCCTGACGCAGGAAGGCGTTATCTTCATGAGTGAAGGGCATGGCCCTTAACCAGAGTGGAACCACGGCCCCGCGTCTCTGAGGAGATGCGGGGCCTTTTGTATAGGACAGGGAGGATGGACTATGAGTTTTTTTTCGCGGCTTCGCAAGGATATCCGCGTTGTCTTTGAGCGCGACCCCGCTGCGCACAGCGTGATTGAAGTGCTCTTCTGTTATTCCGGCCTTCATGCAATCTGGTTCCATCGCATCTCGCATGCGCTCTACAAGCGCGGCTGGGTGCTCATCCCGCGCATGATCTCGAATTTTGCCCGCTTCCTGACGGGCATCGAGATCCATCCGGGCGCGACGATCGGCGAGGGCCTGTTCATCGACCACGGTACAGGCATCGTCATCGGCGAGACGGCGGAAATCGGCAACAACGTCACGCTCTACCAGGGCGTGACGCTCGGCGGCACGGGCAAGGAGAAGGGCAAGCGCCATCCGACCATCGGCAACAACGTCGTCGTGGCGTCGGGCGCGAAGGTGCTCGGTTCCTTCACGGTCGGCGACCACGCGAAGATCGGTGCGGGCTCCGTCGTCTTGAAGCCGGTCCCGCCGTATGCGACGGTCGTCGGCATCCCAGGGCGCATCGTCGTCATGGGCGGCAAGCGCGTCCATACGGCGGAAGAGCTCCGTCAAGCCCTGCGCGCGACGCGGCTCGTCGAGTCGGATGACAGCCTCACAGATATCGAGGACGAGCTCGATGTCGACCTCGACCACGACATGCTGCCGGACCCGGACGAGGAGATGCGCGAGTGCATGATGCGCCAGATCCAGGCATTGGAAAAGAAAGTCAATGAACTCGAGAAGAGATTGGAGGATAAAGAACATGCTTAAAGTCTACAATACGATGACCCGCCGCAAGGAGGAGTTCAAGCCGCTCAAGAAGGGCGAGGTCAGCATCTACTGCTGCGGCGTCACGCCGTACAACCACCCGCACATCGGCAATGCACGCCCCTTCGTGACCTGGGACGTCATCCGCCGCTACTTTGCCAAGAAGGGCTACAAGGTCCACTACATCCAGAACTTCACGGATGTCGACGACAAGATCATCAATGCGGCCAACAAGGAAGGCGTGACGTGGAAGGACATCTCCGACCGCTACATCAAGGCCTATTTCGAGGCGATGGATGCGCTGAACGTCCGCCATGCCGATGTCTACCCGCGCGTCAGTGAGACGATGCCGGAGATCATCGCGATGGTCGAGAAGCTCATCGCGAAGGGCTACGCCTATGTGGTCGACAACGGCGATGTCTACTACAGCGTCGAGAAGTTCTCGCATTACGGCAAGCTCAGCGGCCGCAGTCTCGACGACATGCAGGCCGGCGCGCGCATCGAGGTCAACACGGCCAAGCACCATCCGATGGACTTCGCGCTCTGGAAGGCCGCGAAGCCGGGCGAGCCGTCCTGGGGCAGCCCGTGGGGCAAGGGACGCCCGGGCTGGCATATCGAGTGCTCGACGATGTCTTTGAAGTATCTCGGCGAGAAGTTCGATTTCCACGGCGGCGGCAGCGACCTGATCTTCCCGCATCACGAGAATGAGATCGCGCAGTCGCAGGCCTGCATCGGCGATGACCACAGCTTCGCGCAGTACTGGCTGCACAACGGCTTCATCACGATCCACAACGAGAAGATGTCGAAGTCGAAGAATAACTTCTTCACGGTCAAGGACATCCTCAAGGAATACCCGGGCGAAGTCATCCGCTTCTTCATCCTGCAGACGCATTACCGCAGCCCGCTCGACTTCTCGGATGAGCGCCTCAAGGAAGCGCAGACGAGCCTTGCACGTCTGCAGAACACGAAGGCATACGTCGACGAGCTCGCAGGGAAAGAGGGCGATGACGACACGGCAGCAGAGCTTGCATCTAAGGCAGAAGCACTGCGCAAGGCATTCTACGAGGCGATGGACGATGACTTCAACACGGCCCTTGCCATCAGCCAGATGTTTGCGCTCTCGAAGGAAATCAACATCTACTATCAGGAAGTCACGAACGGCACGAAGGCGTTCGATGCGGCAGACTTCAAGAAGGTTGCGGATATCTACGCCGAGATGGCGGAGATCATCGGCATCTTCGAGCAGCAGGCAAAGGCTGAGGATGACGGCCTGACGGACAAGCTCATGGAGATCATCATCACGCTGCGCCAGGATGCACGCAAGGAGAAGAATTGGGCTGTCGCCGACAAGATCCGCGATGCGCTCAAGGATGCCGGCGTCGTGCTCGAGGACACGCCGAACGGCGTACGGTGGAAGAAAGCATGAAATTCTCGCAGTTCAAGCTGCTCGTCGACATGATGTTCACGCCGGATGAGCAGGGCGGCATCAAGACGCGCTATGACGGTACGGATGTCCGTCAGATGAACCCGCTCGTGCTCGCCTACGTCGGCGATGCCTTTTTCCACCTCTTCGTGCGCACGCGCCTGCTCTCGTACGAGCAGGCCAGGGTGCACGCGCTGCACGCCTTCAGCGCCCAGATTGTCTCGGCGGTCTGGCAGCACAAGGCGTACCTCGGCATCGAGTCCATGCTGACCGACGAGGAGAAGGCCATCTATCGCCGCGGCCGCAACGCCAAGAGCCATGCGCCGCGCAGCTCGAGCGTGGCCGAGTACCACTCGAGCACCGGCTTTGAGGCGCTCCTCGGGACGCTCTATCTGTCTGAGAAGTTCGAGCGCCTGCAGGAGCTCTGCGAGGCGGCCTTCGCTGTCATCAGCAAGGCCATGATGGAGGAGATCCACGGGAAAACGACGGAGGGAACGGAGAAACAATGATTAAAGTCAAATTACTCGACTACACGCCGGAGCCGGAGCGCGTCGTGGCCATGGCCGCACGCCTCTGCTACTCGGCATCCGGTGCGGAGGAGCTCGCAGAGCGCCTGAGCGAGGAGAAGGTACGCGAGATGGTCCGCAAGATGGTCAAGATCGGTCATGGCTCGACGCTTGAGCACGCTTCCTTCACTTTCGGCATCGAGGGTGTCTCGCGCGTCCTGACGCATCAGCTCGTGCGCCACCGCATCGCCTCGTATGACCAGCAGTCGCAGCGCTACGTCGCCGCGCACGGCTTCCAGTACATCACGCCGCCGACCATTGCCGAGAAGCCAGAGGCCAAGGCAAAGTACGAGGCACTGATGGAAGAGATCCGCAGTGTTTACGACGAGCTCACGGAGATGGGCGTGCCGAAGGAAGACGCGCGCTACGTCCTCGCCAATGCGACGGAGACGAAGATCCTCGTGACGATGAACGCGCGCTCCCTGATGCATTTTTTCAACCTGCGCTGCTGCAATCGCGCGCAGTGGGAGATCCGCGAGATAGCCTACAAGATGCTCGCCGAAGTCAAGAAGGTCGCTCCGACGCTCTTCTTCAATGCTGGCGCGAGCTGCGTCAACACGGGCCGCTGCCCGGAGGGAGAGATGACCTGCGGCAAGTTTGCTGAGATGATCAAGCTCAGAGAAAAGGATTGAGATGGAACAGAAGAAAAAGGCGCGCCCGCAGGAGCGGCGCAGCAGGAAATTCGAGAGGGAGACCCCGCGCCGCAAGAGGCCGCAGATGGAGGCTGAACCGAAGCGCCGCGAAGAGCCGCGTGAGCTGCCGGACGATGTGCTCGTCGGCCGCAACGCCGTGACCGAGGCACTGAAGTCGGGGCGCGGCATCAACAAACTCTGGATTGCGAGCGGCGACCGCGAGGGCTCTGTGTCAGAGATCGCAGCGCTTGCCAAGGAGCGCGGCATCGTCGTGCAGTACGTGGAGCGCGCGAAGATCGAATCGCTCGCGGGCGGTCACCGCCATCAGGGCGTGCTCGCCTACGTCGCGCCCGTACCCTATGCCGAGCTCGACGACATCCTGAAGGCGGCCGAGGAGAAGGGCGAGGCCCCGTTCCTCGTCCTTCTCGATGAGCTCGAGGACCCGCACAACCTCGGCGCGCTCTTGCGCACGGCGGATGCGACTGGCGTGCACGGCATCCTGATCCCGAAGCGCCGCAGCGTCTCCCTCAATGCGACCGTCGCCAAGACGTCGGCTGGCGCCGTCGAGTACGTGCCGGTCGCCCGCATCGGCAACATCGCACAGACGCTCAAGAAGCTCAAGGAGAAAGGCTTCTGGGTAGCCGGTGCCGACATGGACGGTGAGAAGGCGTACTATGAGGCGGACCTCACGGGCCCGCTCGTGCTCGTCGTCGGCAGCGAGGGCCGTGGTATGAGCCGGTTGACCAAGGAAGCGTGCGACTTCATCGTCAGCATGCCGATGGTCGGCCGCATCAATTCGCTCAATGCGTCGGTGGCTGGCTCCATCCTCATGTACGAATCCATGCGCCAGCGCCTCCAGAAGAAGGGCTAACGCCTTGAGCTTTTGGGCGAAAGGGCGTATAATCTCATCTATAAGGGCTATATAAGGGCTACGTGTTTGTCACAGTAAAAGGAGAAAAGTGCGATGGAAGAAGCAGCAGACACGGATATCATGGAGGACATGTACCGCAGATACGAGAATCTGACGGACGAAGAGATCCTCCTGGATATCAAGGAACACAACAATAAGGTCGCACTGGATTATCTGATCAACAAGTACCGGAATTTCGTTCGGGCAAAGGCGCGTTCGTACTTCCTCATCGGTGCCGACCGCGAGGACATCGTCCAGGAGGGCATGATCGGCTTCTACAAGGCCATCCGCGACTTCCGCGACGACAAGCTCTCGTCGTTCCGCGCTTTTGCGGAGCTCTGCGTGACGCGTCAGATCATCACAGCAATCAAGACGGCGACCCGTCAGAAACACATCCCGCTCAATTCGTATGTCTCGCTCAACAAGCCAATCTACGACGAGGATTCGGATCGGACGCTCCTCGACATCATCTCAGGGGCCAAGGTATCCGACCCAGAAGAGCTCGTCATCAGCCAGGAGGAATTCGTCGACATCGAGAAGAAGATGGAGGAGATCCTCTCCGACCTGGAGTGGAAGGTGCTCATGAGCTATCTCGACGGCAAGTCCTATCAGGAGATTGCCGAAGACCTCGGTCGCCATGTCAAGTCGATCGACAACGCGCTGCAGCGCGTCAAGCGCAAGCTCGAGAAGTACATGGAGACGCGCAGCGACGACATCGACATCAACACGATCTACAAGGGACTCTCGTCCATCAACCGCCGTCTGCGCTCCGCCGACGGCGGCAAGGACGTCGCGCCCTGACTTCGCCATCATGACAATTCCATAAAGAGGGAACAGGTGACGCCGCAAGGCGCTGAAAAGAGAAGCCGGTCAAAGCCGGCGCGGTCCCGCCGCTGTAAGGGGAGCGAATCTGCATAGATATGTCACTGGATGAACATCTGGGAAGGCGCAGAGGAGCGATGAACCGAGCCAGAAGAACTGCCTGTCCGAAAATCACCGTTACGACCTGCGAGCGATGGGAAGGCGATTGCTATCAGCAAAGCTGTGTCTTTGTGGCACGGTTTTTTACGATAGGAAGGCTTTTTTCGCGTGCGTGCGAGGAGAGCCTTTTTTGTTTGGGTAGACTTAGTCAAAGGAGGAAACACAATGAAACATTGGCAGAAGATGCTGGCAGCCGGCCTGGTGTGCACGGCTGCTCTCGGCTGGAACCAGACTGCGACAGAGGCGGCGTACCAGCTCAATCCGGAGGTGAAGCATGCGACGATGGCCCTGAAACAGGCATCGGAGATCGGCGTGCTCAAGTATGAGAATCCGGCACTTAAGGATATGGCCGATAAAGATGCCATCGTCGTCATGACATTTGGCACGACGTATAAGGACACGCGCGCCAAGACGATCGATGCGACGGTCAAGGCCATCGAGGCGGCGCATCCGGGTGTCAAGGTCGTGACGGCCTACACCTCGCACATCATCATCGACCGCGTGGCGAAGAACGAGGGCATCAAGTTCCCGACGCCGGAGGAGGCACTTGATGCCCTCAAGGCAGAGGGATACAGCCGCGTGGCACTCGTCTCGCTCGACGTCATCCCGGGCATGGAGTACAACTACGACCTCGGCGTCTACCACAACTACAAGGACCAGTTCAAGAAGATGACGCTCGGCACGTCGCTGATGTACTGGCAGGGCCAGGAGGGCCAGGCCGACGATGTGACGCAGACCATCAAGGCGCTCGCGACGCAGTTTCCGAAGCAGGGCAAGCACGATGCCATCCTGATCATGGCGCACGGCACGCCGCAAGTCTCGAATGCCTATTACTCCGTCATCCAGGCCAAGATTGACGAGCTCGGCTACAAGAATGTCTTCGTCTACACGGTCGAGGGCTGGCCTTCGCTCGAGACGGTCATGCCGAAGCTCAAGCAGAACGGCATCAAGCACGTCACACTGATGCCGATGATGATGGTCGCCGGCGATCACGCCAACAATGACATGGCAGGCGCTGAGCCCGACTCGCACAAGTCGATCCTCGAAGCCGCCGGCTACAAGGTCGACGCCTACATCCACGGCATCGGCGAGAATGCGGCCATCCAGTCCCTCTACCTCGAGCGCGCCAACGATGCCTGGGATGCGCTTGAATCCAAATGAAGCTTGTGATATTTTTCATGGCAGGCAGGGATATTTTCCGCTATAATGGATGAGTCGAAACTCCGAGCGAAAGCACTCTAAGGATGATGTCTTTCATCTATGAGGCTGAGCCTGGATCAAACCCACAGGGCAGTGCTGGAAATGGCACTGCCTTCCGTTTTTGAAAAGGAGCTATGCACCATGAAAAAACTATTCACACTGATGGCAGTCTGCCTGCTCGCACTCGTGAGCGGCTGCGGCGGCCAGCAATCAAGCGCTCCGGAGCTCGCTGATAAGGGCCCCGTGGAACTCCACGTCTCGGCGGCCGCGAGCCTGACCGATGTCATGAACGAGATCGGCAAGGCGTATGAGCAGGAGCATCCAGACGTCAAGGTCGTCTTCAACTACGGCAGTTCGGGCGCTCTGCAACAGGCTATCGAGAATGGCGGCGCGGCCGATCTCTTCTTCTCGGCTGCGCAGAAGCAGATGGATGCACTCGATAAGCAGGGCCTGCTCGCGGACGGCACGCGCGAGGATCTGCTGCAGAATGAAGTCGTGCTGATCGTGCCGAAGGAAGGCGGCAAGGGCATCACTTCGTTTGACGCGCTCACGGGCGATGCTGTCGCGCACGTCGCGCTCGGCGAGCCGAAGGGCGTGCCAGTCGGCCAGTACTCCGAGGAGATCCTGACGAAGCTCGGCCTCCTCGATGACATCAGGGCCAAGGCTGTCTACGGCTCCGATGTGCGCCAGGTGCTCGCCTGGGTTGCATCGGGTGAAGCCGACGCCGGCCTCGTCTACGCGACGGATGCTGCTGTCGAGCCGTCGGTCCGCGTTGTCGCGACGGCACCGGCTGGCACGCATAAGCCCATCATTTACCCGGCAGCTGTCCTCAAGGACACGAAACATCTCGATACGGCAAAGGATTTCCTGGCCTTCGTCTCGAATGATAAGAACAAGGAACGCTTTGCGAAGTATGGCTTTGAGGTGAAATAATGGAATACGCACCGCTCTTCCTCACAATAAAGACAGCTGTGGTGGCGACGGTGGTCACGTTCTTTCTCGGCATTGGCCTGGCTCTGGCCGTCGCGCGCATGCGGCGTTTCCAAGGGCTGGCCGATGCCGTTATTACGTTGCCGCTCGTCCTGCCGCCGACGGTCGTCGGTTTTTTCCTGCTGCTGGCCTTCGGCCGCCGCAGCGCCATCGGCAAGTTTCTCCTGCAGTTCGATGTGACCATCGTCTTCACCTGGAAGGCCGCCGTCATCGCGGCCATCGTCGTCTCGCTGCCCCTGATGTACCGCACAGCGCGCGGTGCCTTCGAGCAGCTCGACCCCAACATCGTCGGGGCGGCGCGCACGCTCGGCGTCTCGGAGTGGCGCATCTTCTGGCACGTCCTTGTGCCGAATGCGCGCTCGGGTATCCTCGCGGGTCTCGTGCTCTCTTTCACGCGTGCGCTCGGCGAGTTCGGTGCGACGATCATGTTCGCCGGCAATATCCCCGGCGTCACGCAGACGATGAGCACGGCCGTCTACGCGGCCGTTCAGGCGAATGACTACGGTCTGGCCTTTGACTGGGCCATCGTCATCGTCGTATTCTCGCTCGTCTTTGTCACGCTGATGAACAACTTGATTGCACGGACGGGCGCGCCGCGGCGCCGGGAGGTTTGAGATGGAATTAGATGTCAAGATCGAGAAGGAACTGCGCAATTTCATCTTGCGGGCGGACTTCACGCTGCGCGATGAGGTCTTTGCCCTGCTCGGCGCTTCAGGCTGCGGCAAGAGCATGACCCTCAAGTGCATCGCTGGGCTCGAGCGCCCCGACCGCGGGCGCATCGTGCTCGACGGCCGGGTGCTCTTTGACAGCGAGCAGGGCATCGACCTGTCCCCGCAAGAGCGGCGCGTCGGCTATCTCTTTCAGAACTTTGCCCTTTTTCCCAATATGACGATTGCCGAGAATATCCGCTTTGTCGCGCGGGGCACGCGGCAGCAGCGCGAGGCACGCGTGCGCGAGAATCTCGCGCGCTTCGACCTCACGGAGCTCGGCAACGCGTACCCGATGGAACTCTCGGGCGGCCAGCAGCAGCGCGCGGCGTTCGCGCGCATCCTCGCGTCCGATGCGAAGATCCTGCTGCTCGACGAGCCGTTCTCGGCGCTCGACCATTACCTGAAGTGGAAATTGGAGCTGGAACTCCGCGAGGTGCTGAAGTCGTATGGCGGCGCAGCCGTGCTCGTCTCGCACGACCGCGGTGAGGTCTATCGTCTGGCAAGCCGTGCCGCTGTCATCGAGCGCGGCCAGATGCAGCCGCCGCACACGCGCGATGCGCTCTTCGAGAATCCGCAGACGCTCGCGGCGACGCTCTTGACGGGCTGCAAGAATGTCTCGAAGGCGGAGCGTCTCGATGCGCATCGTGTGCGGGCAGCAGACTGGCAGCTCGACCTGACGGTCGCGGCGAGAGAGCCGCAGTCTGTCGCGTATGCGGGACTGCGGGCGCACTTCCTCGAATACCGCGAAGGGGCGGAAGACCCCGCGCGCAACATCTTCTCGATGGAAGTCGCGGATGTCATCGAGGATACCTTTTCGTATCTCGTCATGATCCGGCGCGCCGGGCATCAGGCCAGCTGCATCCGCTGGGAACTGCCGAAGGCAGAGTGGAGGGCTATCAAGGCACCTGTGCTTTCGGTATACTTCCCGCCGGAGAAGATCATGCTGATGGAGTCCTGATGCCATGCCCGCGGCGGGGAAAGTCTGCATGCAGATTGTTCGGCAAGGATAGGAGGGATTATCATGAAACGGAAACAGAAGGGAATTCTGGCAGTCATCCTCGTGCTGCTCGTCGGCGCGGGAATCTTTGCCTATCATCACCATGAGGAAGCGGCAAAGCAGGCGGCTGCGCGGGAGCTCACGCTCTCAGGCAATGTCGACGTGCGCGAGGTGACGCTCTCCTTCCGCGGGAGTGACCGCGTCAAGGACATCCTGGTCGAGGAGGGCGATACGGTCGAAGAGGGGCAGGTCCTCGCGCGCCTCGACACGGATGAGCTCAACATCAACTTGCGCAAGACGAAGGCTCAGATCGCGGCGCAGCAGAGTACGGTCGCGAAGCTCCACAACGGTACGCGTGCCGAAGAGATTGCGCAGGCACAGCAGCGCTACAAGGCAGCTGAGGCAGCTGCCTCGAACGCACAGGGCATCTACGAGCGCCGCCAGGCCGTCTACGACAGCGTGGAAGGCGTGAGCGAGCAGGATCTTGACAACGCCCGCTCACAGGCTGAAGCCAAGCAGGCGGAGCTTGAGGCGGCCAAAGAGGCCCTGCGCGAGGCGCGCAACGGCCCGCGCTCAGAGGATATCGAGGCGGCTGAGGCCAACCTGCAGGCATTGGAAGAAGAGCAGTCGCGCGAAGAGTATCTGCTCTCGCAGTACGAGCTGCGCGCCCCGATGAAGGGCGTCATCCGCTCGCGGCTGCTAGAAGTGGGCGACATGGCCTCGCCCTCGACGCCTGTCTTCAAGCTATCCTTGCTCGACAAGAAGTGGGTCCGTGCCTACGTCAAGGAGAGTGACCTCGGCCACATCTACGAGGGGCAGAGCGCCAGGGTCTTCATCGACAGCCAGAGGGACAAGCCAATCGCTGGGCAGGTCGGCTACATCTCGGATACGGCGGAGTTCACGCCGAAGACGGTGCAGACAGACGAGCTGCGCACAGCGCTCGTCTACGAAGTGCGCATCTACGTCGATGACGCGGAGAACGTTCTGCGCCTCGGCATGCCGGCCACCGTCAAGATTGCGCTCTGAAGCGGGGAGGTGGTCGCATGATGGTCATTGAGGCGAAGGGACTGACCAAGGTGTTCTCGCTCGAGGACGGCAGGGCGGTCAAGGCGCTCTGCGGCGTGGACCTCTCGGTGCCGGAAGGCCAGCTCACGGCGCTAGTCGGCCCGGATGGTGCCGGCAAGACGACGCTCATGCGCCTGATCTGCGGGCTGATGACGAAGACGGCAGGGGAGCTCGCGGTCGCCGGGATCGATGTGACGGCGGAGCCGCAGGCCGTGCAGGATCTCTTGAGCTACATGCCGCAGAAGTTCGGTCTCTACGAGGACCTGACGGTGCAGGAGAATCTCGACCTCTACGCCGACCTGCACGGCGTGCCGCAGGATGTGCGGGAAAAGCGCTTCGCGCATCTCCTCGCGATGACGGAGCTCGCGCCGTTCACTGCACGGCTCGCAGGCAAGCTGTCGGGCGGCATGAAGCAGAAGCTCGGCCTCGCTTGCACGCTCGTGCGCTCGCCGAAGCTCCTGCTGCTCGACGAGCCGACGGTCGGCGTCGATCCATTGTCGCGTCGCGAGCTCTGGCAGATCCTGCAGCAGCTCGTGCGCGAGGAGCATCTGTCGGTCTTTGTCAGCACGGCTTACATGGAGGAGGCGGCGCTCTGCGAGATGGTCTACGTGCTCAACCGCGGCCGCTTCCTCAAAGTCGGCACGCCGCAGGCGTTGCGGCAGATTGCCGCGGGGACGTGCTATGCAGTCTGTCCGCCAGCGGGCATGCCGCTGCGCTCGCTGCAGAGCCGCCTGCTCGCAGAAGACGGCGTCCTCGACGCCGTGCCGTCGGGCGGCGTCGTGCGCTTCACCACGCGCGGCGAGCCGCAGCAGCTTCTAGTGCTCGCGCGCCTCGGCATCGGGGCAGAAGCGGTAGCGCCGCGGCTCGAGGACGGCTTTATGACACTCTTGAAAGAGGATGCCGCAACGGATGGAAAAGGCGATGGTCTTCCGGAGACGGCGGCCAATTTTGGGGCCGGTGCCTTTTCTGCCGCGCCAGTGAGCGAGGCACCTGTCGAGATCGAGGTGCACGATCTCGTCCGGAAATTCGGCGACTTCACGGCCGTCGCGCACACCTCGTTCTCGGTGCACCGCGGCGAGGTCTTCGGCCTGCTCGGACCGAACGGCGCAGGCAAGACGACGACGTTCCGCATGCTCTGCGGCCTCTTGCCCGCGACGAGCGGCAGGCTCTCGGTGGCGGGCGTCAACCTGCGCACAGCGCGCATCGAGGCGCGCGCCAATGTCGGCTACGTCGCGCAGAAGTTCTCGCTCTACAGCAGCCTGTCGGTCTACGAGAACCTGCGCTTCTTTGGCGGGGCCTACGGGCTCTCGGGGCATCATCTCTTCGAGCGCATCGAGGCGGTCATGGCGGAGTTTCACCTGCGCGAGGTAGCGGATCAAGCGGCTGGCAGCCTGCCGGGCGGCTACAAGCAGCGCTTGTCGATGGCGGCCGCCCTCATCCACGAGCCGAAGATCCTCTTCCTCGACGAGCCGACGAGCGGCATCGACCCCTTGGCGCGCCGCACGTTCTGGCGCGAGATCACGGCGCTTTCGGAGCGCGGCACGACGATCATCATCACGACGCACTTCATGGAGGAGGCGGAGTACTGCGACCGGTTCATGATCCAGGATCACGGCAGGATGCTCGTGCTCGGCAGCCCCGCAGAGATCCGGCAGCGCATGCAGCTGCCGGATGCGACGATGGATGACATCTTCGTCGCGATTGTCGAGCAGGCGCGCGGCAAGGCATCGGAAAACAAGGCAAAGGGGGCGGTATCATGACAAGTGGATTCTGGCGCAGGCTCATCGCTTTGACGCGCAAGGAGACGCGCGAGCTCCTGCGCGACAGCAGCAGCCTGGCGCTCGGCGTCGTGCTGCCGCTCGTGCTCATCCTGATCATCGGCTACGGCATGAGCCTCGATGTCAAGCAGGTGCCGACGGCCGTTGTCCTCGAGGACAGCTCGCCGTTTGCGCGGCAGGCCGTGCACTTCACGCAGGGCTCGGAGTATTTCGCGCCTGTATTCGTCTCCTCGCTGGCGGACGGCGAGGCGATGATGCGCCGTCACGAAGTCGATGCCATGCTCGTCGTGCCGTCGGACTTCTCGGCGCGCTTTGCCGAGGGCCGGGCAGAACTGCAGGTCATCCTGAACGGCACGGAGGCGACGACGGCCATGAGCGCGCAGGGTTACTTTGAGGCAGGCATCCTTACATGGGCCGCTGGCGAGGGAGCAAGGCGCGGGGCCCATTCAGGCGGTATCGCCATCGAGTCGCGCATCTGGTTCAACGATGCGAATACGAGCACGTGGTTCTACGTGCCGGGCATCCTCATGCTCGTGCTGACGATCAGCGGTGTTTTCCTGACGTCCGTTGTCATGGCGCGCGAGTGGGAGCGCGGCACGTTCGAGTCGCTCTTCGTCACGCCGATGAAGATCCTGGAGCTGATCCTTGCCAAGACCATCCCGTACTTTGTGATTGCCATGATCGGCATGTTGCTCTGCCTGGTGGTCGGCCGCGAGCTCTACGACCTGCCGATGCGCGGTTCGCTCGTGCTGATCATCGGGGAGTCGATGCTCTACCTCGTCGTATCGCTCGGCATCGGCCTCGTCATCTCGGCGCTGACCAAGAACCAGTTCCTCGCCTGCCATGTCTCGCTGATGATCAGCTTCCTGCCATCGGTCGTGCTGTCGGGCTTCCTGTTTGACCTGCATGCGGAGCCTGCGGCCATCCGCGTGGTCAGCAGCCTCATCCCGACGACCTACTATCTGGAACTCATGAAATCGCTCTTCCTTTCGGGCAATTACTGGCCGCTAATCGCGCGCGATACGGCAATCCTCGTGCTGTTTGCGCTGTTCTTCCTCGGCTGGGCCTTTCATATGACGCGAAAGAAGGTGGAGCCATGAACATTTCCCTGCAGCGTTTTCTGCGCCACCTTTATTTCCTCTGCCAGAAGGAGTTGCTCTCTCTCTTCAAGGACCCGCGCATGCGGATCCAGCTCGTCATGCCCGTCATCATCGAGGGCTTTTTGTTCGGCTATGCGGCCAACTACAACATCGAGGAAGTGCCGTATGCTGTCGTCGATCGTTCGGAGACCTCTTCGTCGCGCGATTTCCTCGCGCATGTCGCCGGTGCCCCGACGTTCTCGTGCTATGCAGTCTGTGGCAATGTACAGGAAGTCAGCACACTCATCGATGCCGGCGAAGTCCTCGGCGGCATCATCGTGCCCGAAGACTTCGAGAAAAAACTGGAACATGGCGAACCGGCGCCTGTACAAGTCATCACGGATGGCCGCAACCCGATGATCGCCTCGATGGTCACGAACTACATCGCGCACATCGCAGCCGACTGGAGCGCGGCAGGGGGCTTCGCGCACGAGACGGTGACGATCGAGACGCGCACCTGGTTCAACCCGAACCAGCTCTCGCGCTGGACCTTCCTGCCGTCGTTCCTCGCGATGATCGCCTTCGTGCAGGTCATGTTCCTCGCGGGCCTCTCGATTGCGAAGGAGCGCGAGCAGGGGACGTTTGACCAGCTGCTCGTCACGCCGCTCTCGCCGACCGAGATCCTCATCGGCAAGGCGACACCGCCGGTGATCGTCGGCCTGTTTCAGGCCGCGATGGTCTTCCTCATTGCGCGGTTCTGGTTTGAGGTGCCGTTTGCCGGCAACTTGTTCACGCTGCTCTTGACCCTCTTCATCTTCATGGTCAGTACGACAGGCCTGGGCCTTTCCATTTCGTCCGTCGCGAAGAATATGCAGCAGGTTCTCGTTTACCTGCTCGTGCTCATGATCCCGATGGTCCTGCTGTCCGGCCTCGTGACGCCAATCCACAATATGCCGGAGTTCCTGCAGATCATCACGTACGCCGACCCCATGCGCTTCGTCATCGACGCCGTGCGCCGCATCTACCTCGAGGGCGCGGGCCTTTGCGACATCGCCTGGGACTTTGTGCCGATGCTCGCCGTGGCGGCTGTGACCATGCCGCTTGCCGGCTGGCTCTTCCGCCATAAAACGACATGACGACAAAAAGGGGCTGTGGACAAAATGGTTTTACATTTTGTCACAGCCCCTTTTCCTGGTTCGATCCCTGCTTTGCAGGTCAGCGTATCTTGGCGTGCTCGCGGACGAATGTTTCGATGTTGGCGAGATGCGGATTCTTGCGGAGCTCGTCGGGTTCATAGGTGATGAGCAGGCTGCCGGTGTTCAAGGCGACTTTGGCATCCGTGACGCCGCTGAATGAACGGACGAACGAGGAGACCTGATCGGCGAGCTTTGCGTTGCCGGCGAGGGCGAGGTTGTAGACGCGGATGCGCCCCGGTAGGTAGCTGGCGATATCCGTGCCGGCGAGGAAGGCGTGCAGCGAGATCTGTTCCGCCTTGTCGGCTGCCCTGTGTGCCGTCTGGCCGATGAGCTCTTTGGCATCGTGCTCGAGCTTGCCTGCGTGCTGCAGGCCATGCAGGATGGAGAGCAGGCCCCAGAAGGCGCCAAAGGCGATGTGGGCTTTCTTGCCGGCGAAGATCGTGGCGATGGTGGCCAGTCCGCTGACGGTCAGGGGCAGGCCGAGAGGCAGTCGCTTGAATGATTTGTTCATGCATATTCCTCCTTTGTATTGCATATGAGAATGATTCGCCATAAAATAGCGAAATCCTCTCAGAATACCTTTTCATCTGCAAAAAAGTGTGAGAGAATAGGGAAGTATCATTGAGATTTGATTTAGTAGGAAGGATTTTCAGGGATATGATAGAAGTGCAGCATCTCGTGAAGAGATTCCCGCACAAGGACAAGGCGGGGCGGGCGGCCTTCAAGACGGCCGTCGATGACTTGACGCTCTGCGTCGGGAACGGCGAGATTTTCGGCCTGCTCGGCCCCAATGGCGCGGGCAAGACGACGACGATCCGCATGATGACCATGCAGACGCAGCCGACTTCTGGCACCATCCTCTACGATGGGCTCGACACGCGCCGTCAGGCGCGGCGCATCAAGTCACTGATCGGCGTCGTGCCACAGCACGTCAACTTCGACCAAGACCTCACGGTCGGCGAGAATCTGGAGCTGCACGCGCGGCTGCATCACATGGGAAAAGAAGAACGCCGCGCGCGCATCGAGGAGCTCCTGCGCTATGTCGAGCTTGCCGATGTCATAAACGACGGCGTCAGGCGCCTATCGGGCGGCATGAAGCGTCGCCTGCTCATCGTGCGGGCGCTCCTGCACCGGCCGCGCATCCTGTTCCTCGACGAGCCGACGGTGGCACTCGACCCGCAGGTGCGCCGTCGCATCTGGGCGCTCGTCAAGGATATGGCCAAGGGCGGTGTGACGGTCTTTTTGACGACGCACTACATCGAGGAGGCAGAAGCGCTCTGCGACCGTGTTGCCATCCTCTCGAAGGGCCATCTCATCGACCTCGACACGCCGGCGAACCTGCGCCAGAAGACGAACTTGCCGAATCTCGAGGAAGTCTTCCTCGCGCTGACGGCGGAGGACGGTGCCGCTGGGAAGGGAGGGCGCGTATGAACATCAAGGAGAATCTCTTTGACATTGCGACGGTGTTCTGGCGCGACTGGGTCGTGCTCAAGCGGCGCATGGCGAAGTTCATCCTCTCGCGCATGGTCGCGCCGATGCTCTACCTCGTCGCGTTCGGCTGGGGCCTCGGGCGCAGCATCGAGGTCAGCTCTGGCACCTACCTCGATTTCCTCGTGCCGGGCATCCTCGCGCTCAATTCCATGAACATCAGCTTCAACAGCATCACACCGGTGCACGCGGAGCGCATCTACCACAAGAGCCTCGAGGAGTACATAATCGCGCCAATCTGGCCCGACGCCTTCCTGATCGGTAAGGTGGCGGCCGCTGTCGTGCGCGCGCTCATATCGTCGGCCATCATCGTCATCCTCGCGCTGCTCTTCGGTGCGCATTTCCAGATGACGCCGCTCTTCCTGCTCGTACTCGTGCTCAACTGCATCGTCTTTGCGGAGATCGGCTTCCTCGCGGCGATGAAGATCCGCACGTATGAGGAGATGGCGCAGGTCAATACCTACATCCTGCTGCCGATGTCCTTCCTCTGCGGCACATTCTTCACGACGCAGTCGCTGCCGACGGCCGTGCGCTATTTCATCGAGCTGCTGCCGCTCACGCATACGAGCTACCTCCTGCGCGGCATCGGCAGCGGCGCGGAGGTATCGTATCTCTCCATCCTCGTACTGATCGCCTATGCGGCGGGCGGCTGGCTCTGGGGCAGCCGTGCCTTCCGCAGGCTGACCGAATAGATAAAAGAAAGGAACTGTATCTTGTTCAAGACCATACTCCATCATCACGCCTCGTCGTGCAGCGATTGTACGAAGCTCTGCTGCACGAAGATCGAGGATTTCTCGGTCAAGATCGGCCGCCTGACCATCTTCGACCATGTCAACATCCACATCCATTGCGGCCAGCTCACGGCGCTCATCGGGCCGAATGGCGCGGGCAAGAGTACGCTTTTAAAAGCCATCCTCGGCGAGGTGCCGCATGGAGGGAGTCTCCATTACGTCGACGCGAAGGGCAAGCACACGGGCCATCCCGTCATCGGCTATGTGCCGCAGTACCTGCGCTTCGATGTGAGCTCGCCGACGAGCGTCATGGACATCTTCATGGCCTGTCTGACGCGGCGGCCCGTCTGGCTCTGCTCGGCCAAATCCCTGCGCCCGCGCGTCCTGAGGAGCCTCGAGCGCGTGCGCGCCTCGCACCTCATCGACCGCCGCCTCGGCGCGCTGTCGGGCGGCGAGCTGCAGCGCGTGCTCCTGGCGCTCGCGCTCGACCCGATGCCTGACCTCCTGCTTCTCGACGAGCCTGTCTCAGGCGTCGACCAGAACGGCCTTGAGCTCTTCTACGAGATTGTCGCTGACCTGCGCGAGAAGGAGGATATGGCCATCATCCTGATCTCGCATGACCTCAACATGGTCGCAAGGCATGCAGATCAGGTCGTCCTGATGAACAAGGGCGTCGTCATGAGCGGCACGCCGGAGGAAGTCTTTGCCGACCGGCGCACCAAGAAGATCTTCGGCATGCTGGCCGGTGAATCCGCACAGGAAGCGGCGGCGGATATCCCTGCGGGCACGCAGGACACGGCTGGGGATACAGCAGATGAAGCGAAGGGGGCGGATGCATGATGGATACGATTTACAGCTTGATGGATGCGGTCCTGCCGTTTGCATGGCTCGGCAGCAACTTCATGAAGAATGCCTTCCTGGCCGTGCTGCTCGTCACGCCGCTCTTCGGCCTGATCAGCACGATGGTCGTCTCGAACCGCATGGCGTTCTTCTCGGATTCGCTCGGCCACGGCGCATTTACCGGCATCGCCATCGGCGTGCTCCTGGGCTCTGTCTCGCCGCTCCTATCGCTCGTCGTCTTCTCCGTCGTCTTTGCGCTCTTCATCACCTACATCAAGAACAAGAGCACGGCTTCGACGGACACGATCATCGGCGTATTCTCGGCGACGGCCATCGCGCTCGGCCTCATGATCATGAGCCACGGCGGCGGCTTCAACAAGTTCTCATCCTTCCTGATCGGCGACATCCTGTCGATCACGCCGGATGATCTCTCGGCGCTGGCCGTCGTCTTCGTGCTTGGTCTCGTCGCCTGGGGGCTGCTTTTCAACCAGCTGCTCGTGCTCTCCATCAATTCGTCATTCGCGCGCAGCCGCGGCATCCCCGCATTCTGGATCGAGAGTGCCTTTGCCTCGCTGCTCGCCGTCGTCGTCTCCATCAGCATCCAGTGGGTCGGCATCCTGATCATCAACGCGATGCTCGTTCTGCCGGCGGCCGGCGCGCGCAACATCGCCAACAACGTCAAGCAGTATCACCTCTTCTCGGTGCTCATCGCGATGTTTTCGGGCTTTCTCGGCCTGATGCTCGCCTACTACTTCGACATGGCCGCCGGTGCGACGATCGTCGTGATCTCCTCGGTGCTGTTCTTCCTGACGCTCCTGTTGAAGCCGTACTTCAGCCGCTGAAGGTGGATATTATCGGTCCGCTGGGGGCAGACAGGGAGCGGAATCTGTGGTAGGATAATAGGTAATGTTCATACGATACAGGAAGGGGCTTTCAGAATTGAAGACGACGATTATCGGCATTGCGGGCGGCACGGGCTCGGGCAAGTCCACATTCACGAACCGGCTCAAGGCGCATTTCGGGGACCGCGTCACGGTCATCTATCACGATGATTACTACAGGGCACATGACGAGATTCCGTTTGAGCAGCGCCAGTACATCAACTACGACCATCCGGACTCTCTCGAGACGGACCTGCTCGTCGCGCATCTCAAGGCGCTGCGCGAGGGAAAGAGCATCGAGTGTCCCGTCTACGACTTCACGCGCCACACGCGCTCTAAGGAGACGAAGGTCATCGAGCCGAGCCAGGTCATCATCGTCGAGGGCATCCTGATTTTCCAGGATGAGCGCCTGCGCAATCTCTTCGACATCAAGATCTTCGTCGAGGCCGATGCCGATGAGCGCATCCTGCGCCGCGTGCTGCGCGATATGAACGAGCGCGGCCGTGACCTCGAGAACATCATCAGCCAGTACTTGACGACGGTCAAGCCGATGCACTATCTCTACGTCGAGCCGACGAAGAATCTCGCCGACATCGTCATCAACAGCGGCCTCAACGATGTGGCCTTCGACATCATGAAGACGAAGATACAGGACATCCTCGAGAACGGGGAGTCCTAATACAAGAAAAGCAGCCTGCCCGCGAGGGAGGCTGCTTTTTGCATCAAAAAACCCGCTCGAAAGAGCGGGCATGATTTCAAGTGGTGCGCTCGGGCAGAGTCGAACTGCCGCTTTCGGCTCCGGAGGCCAACGTCCTATCCACTGGACTACGAGCGCATGTTGTTCACCGGGAACAAAAGATAGTATAGCATGAAACGTACGGGCTTGTCAATTTTGTCTGCTGTGCGTCAGGGATCGGTGCGCATGCCCTGCCCCTTAGCGCGGCTCTCTTCGATGAAGTCACAGACGCGGTCTGTCAGCACAGAGAGCACGAGGTAGAGGAGCACGCAGACGGCGAAGATGGCGAACGGTATGGAAGCCACCATGATGACGACCTCCAGGATGTGATAATCCACGCGCAGGCGGATGTACTCGCAAAGGAATGCGACGAGAGTGATGAGCATGTAGCCTTTTGCCCAGTCCATAAGATCTCCTTTCTGCCGGCTCCATAGAGGCCGGCCCAAATGAAATGGCGAATTGATGTTCAATTTGAGAATGGTTCCATTATAGCACGGAGCAGGCCAATATCAAGGAGAATTTGGTGCATCTTACAGCAATGCGATGAAGAAAATTCAAGCAAGAAAAAACGCCCCGTCAGTACGAGAAATACGGACGGAGCGCGGTGCAGCGGATTACCGCTTGTGGTTCTTGAGGAAGTTCTCGATGCGCGCGAGCGCCTCGGAGATCTTGTCGATGGATGTCGCGTACGAGCAGCGCACATGGCCCTCGCCGCAGGCACCGAAGGCGGAGCCCGGGATCAGGGCAACGTGCTCGGCCTTTAAGAGTTCTTCGGCGAACTCGTCGGAGGTGTAGCCCGTGCTCGTGATGTCCGGGAAGATGTAGAAGGCGCCCTTTGGCTCGAAGCACGGCAGGCCCATCTTCGTGAAGCCGTCGTAGATCAGGTGGCGGCGGCGGTCGTACTCGGCGACCATCTTCTTCATGTACTTCTCGCCGTGGCGCAGCGCCTCGATGGCCGCAATCTGGGCCGTGATCGGCGCGCAGAGCATCGTGTACTGGTGAATCTTCGTCATGGCGCTGATGAAGGCCTTGTTGCCGAGCGCATAGCCGATGCGCCAGCCCGTCATGGCATACGCCTTCGAGAAGCCGTTGAGGAGGATCGTGCGTTCCTGCATGCCCGGCAGGGAGGAGAAGCAGACGTGCTTCTCGCCGCCGTACGTCAGGTCGCCGTAAATCTCATCGGAGATGACGATGAGGTCGTGCTTCTCGGCAAAGGCCGCGATGGCCAGGAGATCCTTGCGCGTCATGATGGCGCCCGTCGGGTTGTTCGGGTAGCCGATGAGCAGGGCCTTCGTCTTGGGCGTCACGTGTTCTTCGAGCTCATCCGGCGTGATGCGGAACTCGTTCTCGATCTTGGCCGGCACGGCGACGGGCTTGCCGCCCGCGAGGATCGTGCAGGCCTGGTAGGAGACGTAGCACGGCTCAGGGATCAGGACCTCGTCGCCTGGCGCGAGGATGGCGCGCATGACGAGGTCGAGCGCTTCGCTGACACCGACTGTCACGAGGATGTCGGTGTCGGCATCATACGAGCAGCCGTACTCGTCGGCGTAGTGGCGGGCAATCTCCTCGCGCAGCTCCGGAAGGCCGCGGTTCGCCGTATACGAGGTGTATCCCTGCTCGAGGCCGTAGACGCAGCTCTCGCGGATGGACCAGGGCGTGACGAAGTCCGGCTCGCCGACGCCGAGTGAGATGACGTCTTCCATCTGCGCGGCGATGTCGAAGAACTTGCGGATGCCCGACGGGGCGATGGCATTGACGCGCGGCGAGAGGCGCTCCTGCCAGTCGTTTCTCTTCTCGATCATGGTGTCACCACCAGTCTGCGGTCTCGCTCTTCGTCGTTGATGATGACGCCGTCCTTCTTGTAGGGCTTGAGCATGAAGTGGCTGCGCGTCTGCGTGACGCCCTCAATGGTGGCGAGGCGCGTCGCGACGAAGTTGGCGACATCCTTGAGAGATTTGCCCTCGATGATGACGAGCAGGTCGAAGCTGCCGCTCATGAGGTAGACGGTGCGGACCTCATCGAAGCGGTAGATGCGTTCTGCAATGGCGTCGAAGCCGACCTCGCGCTGCGGCGTCAGGTTGATCTCGATGACGGCCGTCACAGTGTCCGTGCCGAACTTCTCCCAGTTGATCAGCGTGTTGTAGGACAGGATGATCTTGTCCTTCTCCAGCTTCTTGATATCCTGCTCGACTTCGTACTCGCTGCGGTGCAGCATCGAGGCCAGCTCGTTGACAGGACGGCGCGCGTCGTGCTCGAGGAGCTCCAGCAATTCTTTCATGTAAAATCCCCCTTGCTATCTGGAACCTGAGTGAAACATCGTGTGAAATCAATTCGTAGAAATCAGAATAATTATATCATATCTGTACCATGAGGGAAAGCAAGAATGAATCATGAGACAATCCCTTCCACTCGATAGAGACAAATGGAGAATGGCATGCGGTCAAGCGTCTCTTTGCGAAAAGATTAGGAAGCCTTCTTGCAATGGCCGTTCACTTTCGGTACAATAAACCGTAGAAGGGGTCCCATCCGCGAGGTGGCGATCCTTGGACGAAGTGTTCCCGATCTGTTTTGCGTTTGGAGGAAAAAGCACTCATGACGGTAAGAAGAATTTTCGTAGAAAAAAGACAGGGATTCGACATCCCGGCTCAGCAGCTCTGCGACGATCTGAAGGAGACGTTCCATCTCGATGGCCTCGAGGCGGTCCGCATCATCAACCGCTACGACATCGAGGGCCTCAGCGATGAGGAGTACGAGAAGGTCAAGTTTGTCGTCTTTGCGGAAGCACCTGTTGACAAAGTCTATGAAGAGACGCTGCCAGCATTCAAGGATTCCCGCATGTTTGCCGTCGAGTACCTGCCGGGCCAGTACGACCAGACGGCAGACTCTGCGGCGCAGTGCGTCCAGCTCGTCACGCAGAAGGAGCGTCCGCAGATCGCCACGGCACGCGTCATCGTGCTGACGGGAACGGTCGATGACAAGGCGCTGCAGGAAATCAAGGATTACTGCATCAATGCCGTCGAGAGCCGCGAGGCGTCGCTCGAAAAGCCGGAGTCGCTCGACATGGTCACGGAAGAGCCGGCCGATGTCGAGGTGCTGACTTCGTTCAACGCGATGAGCGAAGACGAGCTCCATGCGTTCATGGATGCGCGCGGCTTTGCCATGAGCTTTGAGGACCTCAAGTTCTGCCAGGAGTACTTCCGCGACACGGAACACCGCGCGCCGACGATCACGGAGCTGCGCGTCATCGACACGTACTGGTCGGATCACTGCCGCCACACGACGTTCACGACGGCCATCGACGATATCACGATCGAGGACGGCTACTTCTCTCCGGCACTGACGGCAGCTTACCGCAAGTACAAGGAAGACAGAGACACGCTCTACGGCGAGGATACAGACCGCGCGGTCACGCTGATGGACATCGCCGTCATCGGCGCCAAGGCGCTGCGCAAGGAAGGCCTGCTCGATGACCTCGACAAGTCCGAGGAAATCAACGCCTGCAGCATCGTCGTCAAGGCCGACATCGGCGGCAAGCAGGAAGACTGGCTCGTCATGTTCAAGAACGAGACGCACAACCATCCGACGGAAATCGAGCCGTTCGGCGGCGCGGCGACGTGCCTCGGCGGCGCTATCCGCGATCCGCTCTCGGGCCGTTCGTACGTCTATCAGGCCATGCGCGTGACGGGTGCTGCCGACCCGCGCCGCCCGTTCAGCGAGACGCTGCCGGGCAAGCTGCCGCAGAAGAAGATCACGCTCGGCGCTGCTGCGGGCTACAGCTCCTACGGCAACCAGATCGGCCTCGCCACGGGCCAGGTCCGCGAGGTCTACCATGAGGGCTATATGGCGAAGCGCATGGAGATCGGCGCCGTCATCGCAGCGGCACCGAAGGAGAATGTCGTGCGCGAGCGCCCGGCAGCAGGCGATATCATCGTGCTCGTCGGCGGCCGCACGGGACGCGACGGCTGCGGCGGTGCGACGGGTTCGTCGAAGGAGCACACGGAAGAATCGCTGACGACGTGCGGCGCAGAGGTCCAGAAGGGCAATCCGCCGACGGAGCGCAAGATCCAGCGCCTGTTCCGCAACCCGGAAGTCTCCCGCATGATCAAGCGCTGCAACGACTTCGGTGCAGGCGGCGTCGCTGTCGCCATCGGCGAGCTCGCGGACGGCCTCGTCATCGACCTCGACGCCGTCAAGAAGAAGTACAAGGGCCTCGACGGCACGGAGCTTGCTATCTCCGAATCGCAGGAGCGCATGGCCGTCGTGCTCGACCCAAAGGATGTCGAGGCCTTCCAGAAGTTCTCGGATGATGAGAACCTCGAGGCAACGCCTGTTGCCGTCGTCACGGAGAAGCCGCGTCTCATCATGAAGTGGCGCGGCAACGAGATCGTCCAGATGAACCGCGCCTTCCTCGATACGAACGGCGTGCGCCAGCATGTCACGGCCGTCATCGCACAGCCGGACACGGCAAAGCGCTACCTCGCCGAAGTCCCAGCAGCCGTCAAGGCCTGCGGCTCTGACGCGAAGGCCGCGTGGCTTACAAACCTCCAGGACCTCAACGTCTGCAGCCAGAAGGGCCTCGCTGAGCGTTTCGACTCGACGATCGGCGGCAACACGGTCCTCATGCCGTTCGGCGGCAAGACACAGCTGACGCCGGCTGAGGGCATGGTCGCCAAATTGCCGGTGCTCGGCGCAGAGACGACGACGGCGACGGCCATGACGTTCGGCCTCAACCCGGCCTTCACGGAGTGGAGCCCGTTCCACGGCGCCCTCTACTCGGTTGTCGAAGCAGCGGCCAAGATGGTCGCGCTCGGCGGTGACGCAGCGAAGATCCGCCTGACGTTCCAGGAGTACTTCGAGAGTCTCGGCAAGGATCCTGAAAAGTGGGGCAACCCGTTCGCCGCCCTCATCGGCGCTCTCTGGGCACAGCATGAGCTCGGCATCGCGGCCATCGGCGGCAAGGACTCCATGTCCGGCACGTTCGAGCACATCCACGTGCCGCCGACGCTCGCAGCCTTCGCTGTCGACGTCATGAAGGCCGACCGTGCTGTCTCGCCGGAGTTCAAGCAGGCGGGCAGCCGCGTCTACGTCGTGCCGGCTGAGAAGGACGAGCAGGACCTGCCGGTCTTCCCGAAACTGCGCGCAAACTTCGAGAAGATCCGCCAGCTCACGGCAGCGGGCAAGGTGCGCGCGGCGCAAAGCATCGGTGTCGGCGGTATCGCCGCAGCCGTCACGAAGATGGCGCTCGGCAACCGCATCGGCTTTGCGTTCGCGAAGGAGATGACGGAAGAGCAGCTCTACTGCGCCGACTACGGCACGATCGTCCTCGAGCTTGCGGACGATGTCGATGTCTCGGCAGCGCTTGCCGAGACAGGCGCCTATGAGCTCGGCCAGACGACGGCAGAGCAGGAAATCCGCGTGAACGGCATCGCCGTCAGCATCAAAGAGGCAGAGAAGGCCTACACAACGCCGCTCGAGAAGATCTTCCCGACGCAGACGAAGAAGGTCAAGGGCGAGGTATCGTATGCCCCGTACACGAAGGGCAACGGCATCACCGCTGCGACAAAGATCGCTCGCCCGCATGTCATCATCCCGGTATTCCCCGGCACGAACTGCGAGTACGATTCGGCCCGTGCCTGGGAGCGCGCCGGCGCTACGGCCGAGACGATCGTCGTGCGCAACCTGACGCCGACGGCTGTCGAGGAGACGGTCGAGGCGCTCGTCAATGGCATCAAGCGCTCGCAGATCATCATGCTGCCGGGCGGCTTCTCCGGTGGTGATGAGCCGGACGGTTCCGGTAAGTTCATCGCGGCGATGTTCCGCAACCCGCGCATCAAGGAAGAGGTCATGGCACTCCTTCAGAAGCGCGACGGCCTGATGCTCGGCATCTGCAACGGCTTCCAGGCGCTCATCAAGCTCGGCCTCGTGCCGTACGGCGAGATCCGCGACCTCTCTGAGAACTCCCCGACGCTGACGCACAACACGATCGGCCGCCATGCTTCCTGCATGGTCGACACGCGCGTCATCTCGAACCTCTCGCCGTGGTTCAACAACGTCAAGGTCGGCGACGTCCACACGATCGCCATCTCGCACGGCGAGGGCCGCTTCGTGGCTGACGCCGAGACGGTCAAGAGACTCCAGGAAAACGGCCAGATCGCGACGCAGTACGTCGATGCAGCCGGCAATCCGTCGCTCGACATCCCGTTCAACCCGAACGGTTCTGTCGATGCCATCGAAGGCATCACGAGCCCGGACGGCCGCGTGCTCGGCAAGATGGGCCATTCGGAGCGCATCGGCGAAGATGTCGCCAAGAACGTCCCGGGCAGCAAGGATCAGCAGCTCTTCGAGGCTGGTGTCCGCTACTACAAATGAGTAGACGCTGCGCCGTCGGCGTGATACAATAAAGAATAATTGACAAATGCGGTCAGTGCCTACTGGCCGCATTCTTACTATCAGGGGGGCATCACTTTGGTTGGTATCGTAATCGTTTCACACAGCCAGAAATTGGCGGAGGGCGTCAAGGAGCTGGCGGAGATGATGGCAAACAACGTGCACATCGAGGCGGCGGGCGGCCTCGATGAAGGACTGCTCGGCACGAGCTACGAGCGCGTCAAGGTCGCCATCGAGGATGTCTGCGGCACGGATGGCGCCGTCGTGCTCATGGACATGGGCTCGGCCGTCATGACGGCCGAGCTCGCGGTCGAGGAGTGCCGCGACGAGGCCGTGCGCCTCGTGGACTGCCCGATTGCCGAGGGCGCCGTGCTCGCGGCTCTCGCTGCGGCGAGCGGGGCAGGCCTTGACGAAGTTGTGCGCAGGGCGGAATCATCTCGCCATATGGAAAAGATCGTCAGGCCGTGAGTCAGTCACAAACTCGATTTGACAAAGTTGATATAATGTATAGCTGTAAGAGTATACGTAACAGATGCCGCGCGCGCTCGGCATCCGTTTCGTTTGGGACCCATCGGCGCGCATCGGGAGGATGAGAATCATCAATTTCCAGGATTTGACGAAAGAAGACAAGCCGGTGCTGGACCGTCATTTTTCCAGCGGCTATTACGAGAATTCCCACTTCAATTTCACGAACTTCTTCATGTGGCGCGAGCCGTACCATGTCAGATGGGCAGAGGATGGCGATGTGCTCTACATGACGTGCGAGTGGGAAGGCGAGCTCATGGCCATCCAGCCGTTCTGTGCAGAGGAGAAGTGGCCTGAGGCGACGGCGAAGATTCTCTCTTATTTTGAAGAACAGGGCCGCCCCGTGCTCTTCACGGGCATCGAGAAGGCCTACGCAGAGTTCCTCGAGCAGTACGACGGTGCCTCTTTTGAGATCGAGGATGACCGCGACAACTGGGATTACGTCTACGAGGCAGAGAAACTCATCAGTCTCTCGGGCCGCAAGCTCCACTCCAAGAAGAACCATCTCAACGCCTTCCGCAAGATGTACCCGCAGGCCGAGTACCTGCCCATCACGGAGGACATCATCACGGCCTGCAAGATCGAGCTCAACAACTGGTACAAGTTGCGCATCCAGGATGAGCCGGACGACCCCTTCATCGGCTGGGAGCGCAAGGCTATCCTCGAAATCTTCAACGACTTCGACTACTTCAAGCTCAAGGGCGGCGCCATCCGCCTCGATGACCGCATCATCGCCTTCACGTTCGGCGAGGCGCTCAATGCCGATACGGCCGTCATCCATGTCGAGAAGGCGGACCCGAATATCCGCGGCGCGTACCCGGCCATCAACCAGGGCTTCGTCGAGCACGCCTGGAGCGCGATGACCTACATCAACCGCGAGGAGGACATGGGCCATGAGGGACTGCGCAAGGCGAAGGAATCGTACAAGCCATTCAAGATGATCGAGAAATTCAACGCACGCCGCAAGTGATCCGCCTTGCAACATGCGTTTGGATTCGCTACAATAAAGGTGTAAGTCTGTAAAAGATCGATTCATCAGGGGAGGTATTTTTATGGCAAAGCGTTTTTTCGTATGTGAGAAATGTGGGAACATCGTCGGGCTCATCAAGGACGCTGGCGGCCCGCTGAGCTGCTGCGGCCAGCCGATGAAGGAACTCATCCCCAATACGGTCGATGCGGCTGCTGAGAAGCACGTGCCGGTCATCACGCTGGACCGCGAGGGCGGTGAGGTCACGGTACAGGTCGGCACGGTCGCACATCCGATGCTGCCGGAGCACTTCATCGAGTGGATCCACCTCGAGACGGAGAACGGCGCACAGATCAAGCACCTCAAACCGGGTGAGACGCCGGAGGCAGTATTCATGCTGGCCGGCGGCGAAAAGCCGGTCGCGGCGTTTGCTTACTGCAACCTCCACGGCCTCTGGAAGGCAGAGTTCCACGAGGACTGAGAACGGAGGTCTGAAGACGGAAGGCACGAAAAAAGAGGAAGGACGTGAGGGTCCTTCCTCTTTTCTATGTCCTGCGTTCCTGCGTCAGCGTGCGCCGCATGTCCCTGTGACAGCATGGCAGTCTTCCTCGCGGTTCGTCAGGCCGAGCTTCGCGATCATGGCCATGTCTTCCTTGATCGTCGTGCCGGAGGTCGTGAGCATATTGCCCGTGATTGAAGCCGAGGCACCGGCGCAAAAGGCGGTGGCGCCGTTTTTCGGCAGCAGCTTGCGCCCGGCGGCCAGGCGGATGTTGGCTGCTGGATTGATGTAGCGGAAGAAGGCGATCGTGCGTAGGATGTCCGCTGCCGGCAACTGCGCGCGGCCTTCCATGCCCGTGCCGGGAATCGGCATCAAGGCGTTGATGGGGATGGACTCGATGCCGAGCTCCGCCAGGGAGAGAGCCATGTCGAGGCGGTCCTCCCATGTCTCGCCCATGCCGATGATGCCGCCGGAGCAGACGCAGAAGCCCTCTTCCTGCGCCATCTTGATGGTCCGGATGCGGTCGTCGTACGTGTGCGTCGTGCAGATCTGCGGGAAGAAGCGGCGGCTTGTCTCGATGTTGTGGTGGTAGCTCGTGACGCCTGCCTCGTGCAGGCGTCTTAGCTGGGCGCGCGTCAGGAGTCCGTGGGATGCGCAGAGGTCGATGTGGAGTGTATCGCGCATGGCTTCGTACGTCTCGATGGCCCGGTCGAAGTCGCGTCCTGAGAGCGCGCGGCCTGAGGTCACGATGGCAAAGCGGTTGGCGCCGGCTGCCTCGTTCGCACGCGCATGGGCGAGGATCGTCTCCTTGGGCAGGAAGGCGTATTCTTCGATGCCCGTGTGATGGCAGGCCGCCTGTGCACAGTACTTGCAGTTCTCTCCACAGCGGCCGCTGCGCCCGTTGATGATCGTGCAGAAGTCGATGTGATTGCCGCAGAAGTGATCCTGCAGCAGGCGCGCGCCTTCCTGCAGTTCCGGGAGCGGTGCGGTGAGGAAGATCGACAGATCGTCTCCACGCTTGATGCGGCGGCCGGCGATAATGCTTTTGGCGAGTTCCAGGCAATTGGATTCGGACATGGTAAGACCTCGATTCATATGTGCGTCGTGGTGTGGGATTATGGTCAACATTATAGGATAATATCGGTTAACCGTCAACCTTTAGGATAAGAGTGCTTGACAAAAAGCGGTATTTCATTGACAAATCGGGCAGGTGTTGTAAAATGAAGCTATATTGGAAGTCTTATCTCTATATAGTGGAAAGAAGCAGGTGAAGTATTTCTTTGCAGCAGGCATTGGAAAGACAGATTGTCTTTGAAGACCATAAAGAAGCATACGCACTTCTCGGGGACCGGGATGAGTTTTTGCAGGTGTTCCGCGAGAATTTTGACTGCCAGTTCATCAGTCGCGGCGAGCAGCTCGAGATCCTCGGTGAAGCTGCTGAGGTGAAGATGGCAGCGACGCTCGTCGAAGAGCTCCAGTATCTCTATCGTCAGGGCACGACCATCACGATGCATGAGGTACGCTACGGCATCGGCCTCGTGCGCGGCGGGAAGGGAGAGGCACTGCACACGCTCTTCGGCGACACGATCCTCGTGACTTCGCGCGGCCGCCACGTACGCCCGAAGACGCTCGGCCAGCGGCTCTACCTCGATACGATCCGCCACAATTCCATCACGTTCGGCATCGGGCCGGCCGGCACGGGCAAGACGTACCTGGCTGTCGTCATGGCCGTCGCAGCTCTGCGCAACAAAGAGGTGCGGCGCATCATCCTGACGCGCCCGGCTGTCGAGGCTGGTGAGCGTCTCGGCTTCCTGCCGGGCGACCTGCAGGACAAGGTCGACCCGTACCTGCGCCCGCTCTACGATGCGCTGCAGGACATCCTCGGCCAGGACAGCTACCAGAAGCTCATGGCCAAGGGCATCATCGAGATTGCGCCGCTCGCCTACATGCGCGGCCGCACGCTCGAAGACGCCTTCGTCATCCTCGACGAGGCACAGAACACGACGGACAAGCAGATGAAGATGTTCCTGACGCGCCTCGGCTTCGGCTCGCGCATGGTCGTCACGGGCGACCTCGGCCAGGTCGACCTGCCGCGCGGCGTCGCGTCGGGCCTGCGCGAGGCGAGCCAGGTCTTGAAGGACGTCAAGGGCATCGGCATCGTGCGCATGGCGCCTGTCGATGTCATCCGCCACGATGTCGTCACGCGCATCGTCGAGGCGTACGGTGCCTGGGAAGAGAAAAAGAAGAAAGAGAAGGAGCAGCGAGATAAGCAGCGGGAGGTGCGCGCGAAGTGAATGTCATCATCAGCAATTATCCAGAGGATCTCGAAGTGCCGCAGGAATACGTCGAGAATGTGACGGCGGCGGCCCAGAAGGTCGGCGAGCTCTACGGCGTCGAGAACGGCGAGGTCAGCATCACGCTGACGAACAACGATTACATCCACGAGCTCAACCGTCAGTACCGCGGCATCGACCGTCCGACGGATGTCCTCTCGTTTGCGCTCAATGAGAGCGAGGAGCCGGAAGTCACGGGCGGCGCCGACCTCAATGTGCTCGGCGACCTCGTCATCTCGGTGGAGCGCGCCGAGGAGCAGGCCAAGGACTTCGGTCACAGCGTCAAGCGCGAGATGGCCTTCCTGACGGTGCACGGCATGCTGCATCTCCTGGGCTACGACCACATGGAAGAGGAGGAGCGCCTCGAGATGGAGCGGGAGCAGCGCTTCGTCATGGAGAAGCTCGGCATCCCGCGCGAATGACGCGGTAAGCATTGCATAAAGACCAATCGAATAGAAAGAAGTGAAGGTATGGAACAGAACGCAAAACATAGATCGGGCTTCATCGCCGTCATCGGCCGCCCGAACGTCGGCAAGTCGACGCTCATCAACACGCTGATCGGCCAGAAGATCGCCATCATGAGCGACAAGCCGCAGACGACGCAGAACCGCATCCTCTGCATCCTGACGGAACCCGATGCCCAGATTGTCTTCCTCGACACGCCGGGCATCCACAAGCCGAAGCACAAGCTCGGCGAGTACATGGTCAAGGCAGCCGAGGGCACACTCAAGGAAGTCGATGCCATTCTCTTCGTCGTCGATGCGACGGAGAAGATGGGCCCGGGCGAGTACTACATCCTCGAGCGCCTGCAAGCGACGCGCAAGCCCGTCATCCTCGTCGTCAACAAGCTCGACCTCATCGAGAAGGAGCAGGTCCTGCCGATCATCTCGCGCTATGCTGACAAGTACCCGTTCGTCGGTGTCGTGCCGATCTCGGCCAAGGCGGAGACGAATCTCGACTCCCTGCTGACGGAGGTCAAGAAGTACCTGCCGGAGGGCCCGCAGTACTATCCAGAGGACATGGTCACGGACCAGCCGGAGCGCCTCATCGTCGCCGAGCTCATCCGCGAGAAGGTCCTGCAGCTCACGCGCGATGAGGTGCCGCATGCGGTGGCCGTCGAGACGGATGAGATGACGACGCGGCCGAATGGCGATGTCTACATCCGCGCGACGATCTACGTCGAGCGCGACTCGCAGAAGGGCATCATCATCGGTGCCAAGGGCGCAATGCTCAAGGAGATCGGCGCTCTGGCGCGCAAGGACATCGAGGCGCTGCTCGGCTCGCGCGTCTTCCTCGACCTCTGGGTCAAGGTCAAGAAGGACTGGCGCAACCGCGAAGGCGTGCTCCACAACTTTGGCTTCGGGGTGGAATCGTAATGGCAAAAGAGCGCAAGAGCTGTCTGTCGAAGCGCGTCTCGCGCCGCTTCGTCAACGGCCTTATACTGCTCGTGCCGGTCGTCATCACGCTGCTCGTCGTCAGCGAGGTCCTGCACTTCACGGAGGGCGTGCTCGGCAAGCACCTGCCGTTCTACTTCCCGGGGCTCGGCATCATCACAGTGGTGCTCGTCATCTACTTCGTCGGCTGGATCTCGTCGTACTGGATTATGCGCCGCCTGATCCACTACGGCGAAGCGCTGCTCGGCAAGATCCCTGTCGTCAAGTTCATCTACAACAGTGTCAAGCACCTCTCGACGGCTGTCTTTGAGTCGAACAACATGTTCGACCACGTCGTGCTCGTGCCGTTCCACCAGTCGAAGGCGCTCGGCTTCATCATGGCCGATGTGCCACAGATGCTCAAGGAGAAGCTCGGCGATGATTACGTCTGCGTCTTCGTGCCCTGGAGCCTCAACATGACGTCGGGCACGAACCTCTTCGTGCGCAAGCAGGATGTCATCTACCTCGACATCAGCAGCGAGTCGGCCCTGCAGTACATGCTGACGGCCGGCGCTGTCATGCCGCGGCGCTTGGAAAGCGACGCAGAGATGCAGCCGGATGTGTCGGCAGAGGCGGCAGCCGAGCTCGCCAAAAAGAAGAAGGGCTGACATGGCAATCTATCAGACAGAAGCCGTCGTGCTCGGCTCGAAGAACTGGGGCGATGCCGATAAGATGATGACCTTCTTCACGAAGGAGCGCGGCCTCGTGCGCGCGGCTGCCTTTGGCTGCCGCAGGCCGAGGAGCCCCTTGGCAGGCGGCATGCAGATGTTCTCTCACCTCGATTTGCAGCTCTCGGAGGGCAGGCGCGTCGACACGGTGCGCCAGTGCCTGCTGCGCCGCCATTACAGGAAGCTCAGCGAAGACCTCATGGCGATGGCCTACGGCAGCTTCGTCGCGGAGTTCCTGCGCGAGTTCCTGCCGGAGGGTCAGCCGGAGCCGCAGATGTTCTCGGCACTGCTCGACATCCTTGCAGCCTTTGAGCAGCGCAACCCGCGCATAACGGCCGTAGCGGCTGTCTACCAGCTCATGGAGTTCACGGGCCTCCAGCTGCGCTATGAGAACTGCGTCCACTGCGGCAGGAAGATTGAGGGAGATGCTGCCTTCTCCATGCGCGAGGGCGGCGTGCTCTGCCAGGACTGTGCGACGCCTGACGCGAAGCCCTTTCCCGATGAACTGCGCCGCTTCATCATCGGACTGCGCGACTTCGACTGGCAGGGCGGGGAGCTGCGTCTCTCATCGTCCCTGCTCGTCGCAGCGGAAGAGGTCCTGCTCACTTACCTGCAGGACCTCTTAGGCCGGCCACTGAAGTCGCTGGCCTTCATCCAACAGCTCAGCATGACAGGATGAGACAACAAAAAACGCTCACATCTCTTGGATGTGAGCGTTTTTTTATGCCGTATGATGGCCGCTCAGCCGAGCGTCTTGCCGGAAAGCGCCGTCTCCATGAAGGTCTGCTGGGCGCCGATTGGCGTCATGCCCTGGCGGCACGAGGCGCGGACGTACGAGCCGTCGGAGCGCATGAGGTAAGCTTTCGTGTTGTCCTTGAGGTACGTCTGCAGGATGGCGTGCAGGCGGTTCTTGTGGTCCTGCTCGCGGATCGGGATCATGAGCTCGACGCGGTTGTTGAGGTTGCGCGGCATCCAGTCGGCTGACGAGATGAAGACATCTTCGCGGCCGCCGTTGTAGCAGTAGAGGATGCGGCTGTGCTCGAGGAAGCGGCCGACGATGCTGCGCACGTGGATGTTCTCGCTGACCTCCGGCAGGCCCGGGCGCAGGACACAGATGCCGCGGACGATGAGGTCGATCTTGACGCCGGCGGCCGATGCCTCGTAGAGTTTGGCGATGATCAGGCGGTCTAGGAGAGAGTTCATCTTGGCGGCGATGTAGGCGCGCTCGCCGCGCTTGGCGTGCTCAATCTCCTGGTCAATCTCTGCCATGATCGTCTCGCGCAGGTTGAGTGGTGCGACGATGAGCTTGTTCCAGGCCGGCGGGTCAGAGAAGCCGGAGAGGAAGTTGAAGAAGCGGGAGCCGTCGGCACCAATCTCGTTGTCGGCCGTCATCAGGCCGATATCCGTGTAGATCTTGGCTGTCGAACCGTTGTAGTTGCCCGTCGCGAGATGGCAGTAGCGGCGGATGCCGTCTTCCTCGCGGCGCACGACCATCGTGATCTTGGAGTGCGTCTTGAGGCCGAGGATGCCGTAGATGACGTGGCAGCCGGCTTCCTCGAGGCGGCGCGCCATGATGATGTTGTTCTCCTCGTCGAAGCGCGCCTTGACCTCCATGAGCACCGTGACCTGCTTGCCGTTGCGGGCAGCGTCGGCGAGCGCCGAGATGATCGGCGACTTGCTCGAGACGCGGTAGAGCGTCTGCTTGATGGCGAGTACGGCATCGTCATCGGCGGCCGTGCGGATGAAGTTCTCGACCGTCGCGAACGTCTCGTACGGATGGTGGACGAGCACGTCCTTCTCGCGGATGGCCTTCCAGATGTCCTTCGTCTTGCGCGCGGCAAGCTCGACCGACGGCTGCGGCACGAAGGGCTCGTAGCGCAGCGCATCGTAGCCGCTGAGGTTGGCGAACGACGAGAAGAAGGCGCCGCCGAGCGGCCCGTCAATCGTGTAGATGTCGAGCTCGTCGAGCTCGAGCTCCTTCTGGAGCGTCTTGCGCGTCTCCTTCGAGCACGATTTGGCGATCTCGAGGCGCACGGCCGCGCCCTTGCGCCGCTTCTCGAGGGATTTCTCGACTTCGAGCAGCAGGTCGTCGACGTCCTCGCGGATGTCGAGGTCGGCGTCGCGCGTGATACGGAACGGCGTCGTCTCGAGGATCTCGTAGCCGGTGAAGAAGCGCTCGGCGAAGTAGCTCAGGATGTCCTCAAGGTAGAGGTAGTGCTGGAGCTCCGGTACCTTGATGAGGCGGCCGAGGACGGATACCGGCACGGGCAGGATGGCGAGGCGGACTTCCTTGTCCTCGGGGCGCTTGAGGTGGACGGCGAGGTTGAGGCTCTTGCTCGTCAGGAAGGGGAAGGGGTGCGACGGGTCGATGCCCATCGGCGTGACGACGGGGAAGATCTCGCGCTCGAAGAATTCCGTCAGCCAGAGCTCCTGCTTGGCGTCGAGGTCTGTGGGCTGGACGAAGTGGATGCCGTGCTCTTTAAGCTCGGCGAGCGTCGCCTTGAGGCAGCGGTCGATGTCGTGCATCTGCTCGTGGGCGATGCGGCTGACGGCGTCCATCTGGCCCTGCGGTGTCAGGCCGCTGATGTCGTGGTGCTTGACGCCGCTCTCGATGAGGTGCTTGAGTCCGGCGACGCGGATCATGAAGAACTCATCGAGGTTGGAGCAGCTGATGGCGATGAAGCGCAGGCGCTCGAGCAGGGGGTTGTCCTTGCTCGTCGATTCGCGCAGCACGCGCTGGTTGAAGCTCAGCCAGGTGCACTCGCGGTTCAGGTAGTATTGGCGATCGTTGAAGTCCATGTTATTTCCTCCTTAAGACAGGCTCGATGCCGAAGATTTCGCGGAAGAGCGTCGAGGCCTGTGCGAAGCTCCAGCGAATCAGAGAGATGTCGTACTCTGAGGTGTAATTGACGTATAATTTTTCCTTGACGAGGCGCACGGCGAGGCTCTGGATGCGCCCGCTGTGGCCCTGGTCGAGGGCATCGGCGAGGCGCAGGATCGCGCAGCACTTGTCGGCGACAATCTTCTGCTCCTGCGTCAGGCGCTGGTAGTGCATGTCCTTCTTGCCGGGATTGTCGCGGTGGTAGTAATAGCTGATGCAGGCGATGACTTCCTTCTCGGCATCGGTGATGCCGAAGATGTCGGTGCCCATGATGATCTGCCACGAGTGCAGTGGATAATTGCGCAGGTTGACGAACTTGCCCGTCTCGTGCAGGAGCGCGCTCATGCGCAGCAGCAGGCGATGGCGCGTCGAGAGTCCGTGCACGCGGCGCAGGCCGTCGAAGAGCTTCGTCGCGTACTCGTCGATGCGGCTGATGTGCGGCAGGTTGCAGTTGTAGCGCATGGCCGTGCTGCGCGCGAGGTCCAGGAGCAGGTCGGCCTGCTCCGAGATCGCCTTTGGGCTGATGCGCTGCGCGCCGCACCAGGCTGCGTAGCCGTAGAGGAAGGTCGTGTTCATGACGAGAATCGTGTCGATGTGGAGCGTGCGCACGACTTCCTCGTAGAGCAGCAGCGTAGGCAGCAGCAGCTGGGCGCGCCGCTCGCTGATCTCGAAGGCCTGCATGAGCTTGTGGGTCGTCAGCGGCATCAGCGACTCCGTGATCTCCAGGAATTTCTCGGGATCGATGACGGCGGGATACTGCGTCGTGCCCGGTGCACCTCCGGAGAGATGCGAGACGAGGATGCGCGCCTCGAAGCCCGTGAGCACGAGTGTGTGGATGTCCGCGTGCTCGATGCGGGGCCAGAGCGAGGACAGCGAGGCGTGCAGATAGTCGCGCACGGCCGCGGGGAACATGACGCTGACACGCTCTTCCTCGGTAAAGTGCTCGAGGACGCTGAGGCGCCCGCCCGTGACATTTGTCTGGAAGAGCAGCGTGCTGTCCTGCCAGCCCGTGAAGCCGAGGCCGCCCGAGGTGACGTCGAGCAGCAGCGTCGGCTTCGTGCCGACATGCTCGTCCTCTTTCAGGAAGTGGTGCAGCGCGAAGAACTTGTAGTAGACTTCCTCCGTCATGTCGGCGACGTGGAAACGGAAGCCCGTGCGCATGTATAAGAGGTCGAGGATGCCCAGGCGGTTCTCGGCCTCGCGGATGACTGTCGTGGCGATCGGGTAGACCTCATCGACGCGGTAGTCGAGCAGGAGTTGACGGAATCCCTGCAGGATGTGGCAGAGTTCATGGATGGAGGCAAAGGAGAGGTGGTGCGTGCGGAAGACTTCCTCACCGAGAGGGATCTCTTTGTTTGCCGATTCGATGATCTCGATGTTGGTCGGAGAGTGATAATTCACGATGGCCATGCTCGTGTGGATGGAGCCGATGTGAATGATGCCGAATGTGGCTGTTTTCTTCATAGATAACATCCTTTCTGGAAGGGCGGCTCTGGAGAGGGGCCTGGATTCATTATAGGAAACAGGAGAGGGCTCTGCGTTACTTTTTCGTGAAATTCTTGTTAATTCCTTTTTTTATGTGGCACAATGCGAAGGGAAATTTCGAATCGTCTTGAAGCATCGCGCGCGAATTGCTATACTGGAAGAAACTGTAAGAATCTGTGGAATTGCGCGCAAATGCGGACGGCAATCAAAAAGGGGAGTTCTTCTATGGAGAGAGTGGCAATCATCGATATGGGCTCGAATTCGATCCGCTTCATCGTCATGCAGGTGGCGGACAACAAGTCGTATCACCTCGAATATCAGCAGAAAGAGGCTATCCGTCTCGGCCGCGGCATGTCGGAGACGGGCAAGCTCAATCCGGAGGGCGTGGAGCGCGCCCTTGCATGCCTGCACGTCTACAAGCACATGATGGAAGTCATGCAGGTCACGAAATGCATCGCCGTCGCGACGGCGGCCGCGCGCAATGCCTCAGATGGCGAGGCGTTCATCGAGCGCATCAAGCAGGAAACGGGCATCGAGATCGAGGTCATCTCGGGTGAGCGCGAGGCGTACCTCGGCTACCTCGGCGTCGTCAACACGATCGACGAGCGCAACTATGTGCAGTTCGACCTCGGCGGCGCTTCCATCGAAGTCTCGCTCGTGCGCGACCGCAAGATCGTCGAGTCCGTCTCCGTCCCGATAGGCGCGGTGACGGTTACCGATGCCTTCAATCTCGGCGACAAGGTGACGCCTGCGGCCATTGAGCGCTGCTGTGACTTCGTGCGGAGAAAATACGAGGAGATGATCCCGTGGGCCGAGGGACTCAAGCTGCCCGTCATCGGCGTCGGCGGCACCGTCCGAAACCTCGCGAAGATGGACCAGGCGCAGACGAACTACCAGCTCTCGCGCATCCACAACTACATCATCCCGCGCCGCCGCTTCGAGGAGACGTACACGAGTATCATCAAGTCGAACCTCTCGAGCCGGAAGCGCATGAAGGGACTCTCGTCAGAGCGTGCCGACCTCATTGTCGCCGGTGCCATCATCATCAACACGCTCATGGAGTTCACGGGCGGTCAGAACATCATCGTCTCGGGCTGCGGCCTGCGCGACGGCGTCTTTTTCGAGTACTACGGCGAGACGTATGGCTACGGCGATGGCTATAAGGGCCCGATCATCCCGGATGTGCTGCAGGAGAGTGTGCACAATTACCTCTTGAGCGCCGACCGCCGCATGGAGCACCTCGAGCGCGTGCGCACGCTTGCGCTGAGCCTCTTTGACCAGCTCAAGCGCTCGCACGGCGGGACGCGGCGCGACCGCAGCCTGCTGGAGGTCGCAGCCTGGCTGCATGACTCAGGCAAGGTCGTCAACTACTACGACCACGCGCGTCACTCGGCCTTCATCATCGCACATGCGCCGCTCTACGGCATGCGCCAGCTCGAACAGCTCCGGGCCGCGTTCATCGCGGGCTTCCATCACGGCATCAGCAACAAGATCATGCGCGCCTACCGCTACGCGATGATGCTGACGTCGGCCGACTGGAAGAAGGTGCGCCAGCTCTCGCTTCTCCTGGCGCTCGCCGAGGCGTCGGATGTGACGTACGAGGGCGTCGTGCGCAAGATCGATGTCGCTGACGATGAGGAGGCCGTCGTGCTCTCGCTGCGCGGCAAGAAGGGCGAAGATCACAGCGCGGCAGAGTTCGAGATGAAGTCGTACTGCAAGCAGTTCAAGAAGGAGTACGGCAAGCCGCTGATCATCATGTGGCAGAAGGGCTGATCTGTGACCCGTTGACAAGTCACGCGACTTTTGCTAGACTCTTAGGTAGCAATGAGGAAGAAGAGTAATCTCAGCAGTCAGCGAGACGGCGATGGTGTGAGGCAGTCAATGAGATGAACGGCACTTCGGAGCGCAATCCCATAATTTGAGCGGGCTTTCCTTCTGGAAGCCAATCAGGGTGGAACCGCGGTACTTGAAACAACAAGTCTCGTCCCTGTAACGTTACGTTGCAGGAACGAGATTTTTATTTGTTTCTGTGACATTCGAAATGGTGAAAAGGAGTTGTTCCCATGAAATTTCAGGAAATCATCCTGGCCCTGCAGAAATTCTGGTCGGAGCAGGGCTGCATCCTGGCAGAACCGTATGATGTCGAGAAGGGCGCCGGCACGATGAACCCGTCGACCTTCCTGCGCGTGCTCGGCCCCGAGCCGTGGCACGTCGCCTACGTCGAGCCGTCGCGCCGCCCGGCCGATGGCCGCTACGGCGATAACCCGAACCGCCTCTATCAGCACCACCAGTTCCAGGTCATCATGAAGCCGTCGCCGGACAACATCCAGGAGCTCTACCTCGAGAGCCTCGAGCGCCTCGGCATCGACCCGAAGCAGCACGACATCCGCTTCGTCGAGGACAACTGGGAGTCGCCGACGCTCGGCGCCTGGGGCCTCGGCTGGGAAGTCTGGCTCGACGGCATGGAGATCACGCAGTTCACGTACTTCCAGCAGGTCGGCAGTCAGGACATCAAGCCGGTCGCCTCGGAGATCACGTACGGCCTCGAGCGCCTCGCGATGTACATCCAGGGTGTCGAGAACGTCTACGACATCCAGTGGACGGATGACTACACGTACGGCGATGTTTTCCACCAGAACGAGTACGAGCAGTCGGTCTACGCCTTTGACCTCTCGGATGAGGCACTGCTCTTCGACCTGTTCGACAAGTACGAGAAAGAGGCCGTGCGCGTCATCGACAAGGGCTATGTCCATCCGGCCTACGACTACGTGCTCAAGTGCTCGCATACGTTCAACCTGCTCGATGCGCGCGGCGCGATCTCGGTATCGCAGCGCGCCGCCTTCATCGGCCGCGTGAGAAAGCTCGCGCGTCTCTGCGCAGAGTGCTATCTGAAACAGCGTGAGGAGCTCGGCTACCCGATGCTCCACAGAGGGGAGAAGTGAGCATGGCTAAGAATCTGTTATTTGAAATCGGCACGGAAGAAGTTCCGGCCCACGTAATGCCGGGCACACTCGCCCAGCTCAAGGAGAATGCCGAGAAGGCATTCAAGGAAAACCGCATCGCCTTCCAGTCCATCCGCACGCTCGGCACGCCGCGCCGCACGGCACTCATCGTCGAGGGCCTCGCGGAGAAGCAGGAAGATGTCGCGAGCGAGAATCGCGGCCCGTCCGTCAAGATCGCCTTCGATGCTAACGGCAACCCGACGAAGGCAGCGCAGGGCTTTGCGCGCGGCCAGCACGTCGACCCGAAGGACCTCGTCGTCAAGGACGGATACGTCTACGCGGAAGTCCACGAGGAAGGCCAGCCGACGGCCAAGCTCCTCGAGACGCTGCTGCCGGAGCTCGTCTGCAGTCTCTCGTTCCCCAACAATATGCGCTGGGGCGACCTCGACTTCAAGTTCATCCGCCCGATCCGCTGGTTCGTCGCGCTCTACGGCTCTGATGTCATCCCGTTCGAGCTCGCAAACGTCAAGTCGGGCCGCACGTCGCGCGGCCACCGTTTCCTCTCGCAGGGCGACTTCGAGATTGCCGATGCGAAGAGCTACGAGAAGGCCTGCGAGGAGAACTTCATCATCGTCGACCAGGACAAGCGCAAGCAGATGATCCGCGAGCAGATCGAGGCCGTCGCCAAGGCGAATGGCGGCCAGGCCGAGATCACGGAAGACCTCTTAGAAGAGGTCCTCTACCTCGTCGAGTACCCGACGGCGCTTTGCGGCAACTTCGAGGAGAAGTACCTGCAGCTGCCGCCGGAGGCCGTCATCACGCCGATGCGCGACCATCAGCGCTACTTCCCGGTAAAGACGGCTGACGGCAAGCTGCTGCCGCTCTTCATCACGGTACGAAACGGCGGCAAGGAATACCTCGAGACGGTCCAGCACGGCAATGAGCGCGTCCTGCGCGCCCGCCTCGCCGATGCGCAGTTCTTCTTCGACGAAGACCGCAAGAAGAGCCTTGAAGAGCATCGCGAGAAGCTCAAGACGGTCGTCTTCCAGCAGGGCCTCGGCACGATGTACGAGAAGACGGAGCGCCTTGAGAAGCTCGCTTCTTTCATCGCTGATGCCATCGGCGCCGACGAGAAGGACCACAAGCACGCCAAGCGCGCCGCCATCCTTTCGAAGGCCGACCTCGTCACGGGCATGGTCACGGAGTTCACGGAGCTCCAGGGCATCATGGGCCGCGAGTACGCGAAGCTCGACGGCGAGTGCGAGAAGGTCGCCATTGCCATCGACGAGCACTACAAGCCGCGCTTTGCCGGCGACAGCCAGCCGCAGACGACGGCCGGCCGCATCGTGAGCCTGGCCGACAAGATCGACACGATCGTCGGCACGTTCAGCCTCGGCAAGATCCCGACGGGCTCGCAGGATCCTTTTGCACTGCGCCGCCAGGCACTCGGCCTCGTCAACATGATCATCGAGGCCAAGTATCACCTGAGCCTCGCATCCATCGTCGCGAAGGCCATGGACCTCTATGCCATCGAGGATGAGAAGGCACGTGCGAAGATGCAGCAGGATGTGGCAGACTTCATCCGCCTGCGCCTCAAGAATGTCCTCGAGTCCATCCGCTACGACGTCGTCGACGCCGTGCTCGCAGATGTCGACGACATCTACGCTGTCTCGCTGCGCGCAAAGGCCGTGGCAGACTATGTGGCATCTGCCGATGCTGCAGCAGGCATCCAGGCATTTGTCCGCGTGGCCAATCTCGCCAAGAAGGCGGAGTCCGCCGAAGTCTCGGCAGAGCTCTTCCAGACGGATGCAGAGCGCATGCTCTTCGCCGCCTACGAGAAGGCAGCTGCAGCTGTCGAGGCAGATATCGCTTCTGAGGCATATGCGGAGGCCATCCGTGCCCTCGCGGCACTCGCCGCTCCAATCGACGCGTTCTTTGCAGACGTCATGGTCATGGACAAGGACGAGGCCATCAAGAACAACCGCCTCGGCCTGCTCAAGAGCATCGATGCAATCGTAGGCCGCGTCGCCGATTTCACGAAGATCGTCCTCGCGTAACGAGCAGAACGGGACACTGGTAAAAAAATGAAGAAGGACCTAGCAGCCAGTCGGTGCTGGCTGCCAGGCCCTTCTTTTTGTTCTCTGGATAGCATTTTCTGCGGTGCTCAGGCGATCTTGTTCTTGTTGAAGTCGTACTCGAGGTGGACGAAGGCCTTCTCGCCGTCGCTGTCGATGTAGAGCACGTGGCCGTCGAAGACGCCGATCTTGTCCTGCCAGCGGTACTCGATGGAGTCGCTGTCGATGGCGAGACCGGGGCGCTTGAGCTTGCAGCGCGTGCCGAAGAAGTAGGCCTGACCCTCGAAGGGGCGCGCGTAGATCGCCTCGCTGCAGAAGATATTCTCGCCGTCGATGAGGCGCGCTGTGCCCTGCGTCCAGATGGCGCTGAGGTCGCTGGTAATCTGCGCCTCGTCCGCCGTGATCAGGCGGTCGCCGAGATGGATCTGCACACTGCCGTGGCAGATGTAGCGGCCCGTCTTCTCGTCGTACTGCACGGAGCGGGCGGAGATGGCGGGCTGCTCGCCCTGCATGAAGGAACTGATGGGATGGACTTCTGTGACATCCGCAACTTCCATATCTTTCGTGACAGGCTGTGTGCCCTCGGCGGCAGCGGGCGCGGTCAGGCCGATGAGTAGGCCGAGTGCTGTGGCGAGTATATCGCATGATTTGAGCAAGAGGATCACCTCGTAGAAGATTTCGATGATTCTATTCTACTCCTGCCATTCACATTTTGCAAAATCACAAGAAAAGCGAGGCAGGAAGCAGGAAATTCCGCGCTGTGCGCGTAATATATAATTATATGACAAAAGCGTGGATTTGTCACCACTTGTCAATCGATTCTCTTCATGGAAGGGGAAGGAGAGGGGGAATGGCCTTGAATATCCGGGAACGGACAGAAGAACTTGAGTACGCGTACCTGGCGCCGCAGGCGGCCAAGAGCCGCGCTGCCAGGCGCAAGGAGAAAGGCGAGGAGTGCGCGCTGCGCACGAGCTTCCAGCGCGACCGCGACCGCATCCTGCACTCCAAATCCTTCCGGCGGCTCAAGCACAAGACACAGGTCTACATCGTGGCGGGCGACCACTACCGCACGCGCATGACGCACAGCCTGGAAGTCGCGCAGATCTCGCGGACCATTGCGCGCGGACTGCGCCTCAACGAGGACCTCGTCGAGGCCATCGCCATCGGCCACGATGTCGGCCACACGCCTTTTGGACATGCGGGCGAGTCGGTGATGGCGGAGCTCGCGGGCCACTTCGCCCACAACGAGCAGAGCCTGCGCGTCGTCGAGTTCCTCGAGAAGGGCGGCAAGGGGCTGAACCTGACCTACGAGGTCAAGGATGGCATCGTCAATCACACGGGGCCGCACCTGCCGAAGACCTTGGAGGGGCGCATCGTGCGCACGGCCGACCGCATCGCCTACCTGACGCACGACTACGATGACAGCCTGCGCGCGGGCCTGCTGAGGGAAGGAGACCTGCCCGCAGCCGTCTACGAGCGCTTTGGCCGGGACACCTCTTCGATGATCACGAGCATGGTTTCAGACATGATCGAGAGCTCGGCAGACCTCACGGACATCCGCCAGTCGGATGAGGTGCGCGAGACGATGGACCTCTTCAGGAGTTTCATGTTCGAGCACATCTACCTGTCCGACGCGCTCGCGCATGAGCGCCGCCAGGCGGGGTTCATGCTGCGCCAGCTCTACGCGCACTTCCTCGCGCATCCAGAGGAGCTCCCGCAGGAGTTCTGCGAGCGCGAGGCGCGCTGGGGCCGCCAGCAGATCGTGACGGATTACGTCGCGGGGCTCACGGACAGCTACGCCGTGCAGCTCTTCTCGGAGATCTTCATCCCGCCCGTCGGGCGCGTCATCCGCTACAGCCGATGACAGCTGTGTGCCATCTGTGTGCCAGGAAATTTTCGGGATGAAAAAGGATATTGGGAGTTTTTGCGGAATATATATCTGAAAAACCTGCGTGGAGTGCATGCCCGTCACTTTGTCAAGGGGCTGGACGAGTTTTTTATCCGCGCGAAGAAGGTTTTTTCCAGATGACAGCGAATATACTAGAGTGTCACTCCGGTGTGTGCCGTCAGGCTCCAGCGGAGGACGGGAGGATGGAATCAATTGGAACGAATGCGGAATGAGGCGATGGACGCCTTCGTCGAGCGCGTGAGCGAGAACACAGACATCGTGCGCATCGTGCAGAGCTACGTCCCGCTCAAGCGCCGGGGCAATCGCTACTGGGGGTGCTGCCCGTTCCATCACGAGAAGACGGCATCCTTCTCTGTCGTACCCGATAAGGGCTTCTTCTACTGCTTCGGCTGCCATGCCGGCGGCAATGCGTTCAAGTTCATTTCGCTTATCGAAAACATCTCGTATTTTGACGCGATCAAGCTGCAGGCAGAGAAGCTGGGCATCCCCTTGCCGGAGCGGAAGAGGAGTCCGCAGGAGATCGCGCGGGAACGCGAGATACAGGACTTGCGCAAGGTCAATGAGCTCGCGCGCGACTTCTTCCACAACTGCCTGACGATGACGCGCATGGGGGAGCGGGGCAAGGCCTACTTCGCCGGGCGCGGCATCCGTCAGGAGACGATCGAGGAGTTCCAGCTCGGCTATGCACCGCCTGCCTGGGATAAGTTGTCCACGGCTTTTCTCAAACGTGGAATCAAGCAGGAGTTTTTGCTGGCAAGCGGCCTGTCCGCCGAGCGCAAGCAGGGCAGCGGCCTCTACGACCGCTTCCGCGGGCGCGTGATCATCCCCATAGCGGATGAGCGCGGCCGTGTCGTCGGCTTCGGCGGCCGCGTCCTCGACGATTCGACGCCGAAGTACCTCAACACGCCGGAGACGGTCCTCTTCAACAAGAGGAAATTGCTCTTCGGCCTCGACCGCTCGCACCGCGCCATCCAGCAGGAGGGCCGTGCCATCGTCGTTGAGGGCTACATGGATGCGATATCCGTGTTCGATGCCGGTGTGCACAATGTCGTCGCATCACTCGGCACATCGTTCACACCGGAGCACGCGAAGAAGCTCCTGCACTATGCGCCGGAAATCTGCTTCTGTTACGACAGTGACGAGGCGGGCCAAAAGGCAACGATACGCGCGCTCACCATCGTGCGCGACACAGGGGCCCGCGTCCGCGTCATCGTCGTGCCGGACGGCAAGGACCCGGATGAATTCATCCGCAAGCACGGAGCCGATGCATTCCGGGAGCTCGTGCGGCAGGCGCTGCCGCTCGTGGAGTACCGGCTGCGCTACGTCCTTTCACACACGAACTACGACACGCTCGACGGCAAGGTCAAGGCACTCCATGAGATGATGCCCGTGCTCGCGGGCATCCACGAGTCGGCCGTGCGCAGCGAGTACGAGCGGAAGCTCGCGCAGGCGCTCATGCTCGATGAGGGCATCGTGCGCGAGGAGCTCCGGCACTACCGCCCCGAGGCGGAGGAGGCGCCTGCGCGCCAGCCCATCCGTCAGGCCATCGCGAAGCCCGACACGGCACTCAGGAAAGCGGGGCGCCTCGTCATCCGCATGGCCTGGCAGGATGCCGCCATCATCGCGCATCTCGAGACGATCGTGCCGCTTGCGGGCATACGCGACCCGGTCCAGCGCGAGATCCTGACCTTTCTCAAGGAGTCTGCCGAGAAGGGACGTCCGGTGGATGATATGAGTGCCGCGTCGCTGAGCGACGAGGCGGCGGCTGAGCTCTCGCGCTCGCTCGTCGAAGACCTCGGCGGGCGCGATGAGACAGGAGCTTACGATGATTCTCTGCGGGTGCTCCGCAAGGCGTATCTCAATGCCCTCTACACGGAGCACAGCCGCAAGGCGAATGAATATGCGCAGAACGGCCAGCATGAGGCCTGCCTGCAGGAATTGAATGAGGTTAATAAGATCAAACATGAAATGGATGAATGGTGAATCACTTGGTAAAAGATGGATGGAACGTGTGGAAAGGAGGCAGTCGAATGGCTGAATCAAAGACAGCAAGTGCTGCCGGCAAGCGCCGCAGTTCTGAGATAGTGGAGAATCTCCTGGCCAAGGGCAAGAAGAACGGAGGTACTCTGACATACGGGGAGCTCATCGATGCGCTGCAGAAGCAGGACCTCACTCCTGATGAAATCGACACCATGTATGATACCTTCAGCAAGCGTGGCATCGAGATCGTCGATGACTCGCAGGACAATTCGAATGACGATGATATGGACCTCGACAAGTCCGACGAGGACGTCGAGATCGACCTCTCTGTGCCGGAGGGTGTCAGCATCGATGATCCGGTGCGCATGTACCTCAAGGAGATCGGCCGCGTGCCCCTGCTGACGGCAGAAGAAGAGGTCGCGCTAGCCAAGCGCATGGAGGCCGGCGATGAAGAGGCACAGAAGCGCCTGGCTGAGGCAAACCTGCGCCTCGTCGTCAGCATCGCGAAGCGCTATGTCGGCCGCGGCATGCTCTTCCTCGACCTCATCCAGGAGGGCAACCTCGGCCTCATCAAGGCGGTCGAGAAGTTTGACTACAACAAGGGGTACAAGTTCAGTACGTACGCGACCTGGTGGATCCGCCAGGCCATCACGCGTGCGATCGCTGACCAGGCCCGCACCATCCGCATCCCGGTGCACATGGTAGAGACGATCAACAAGCTCATCCGCGTCTCGCGCCAGCTGCTGCAGCAGCTCGGCCGCGAACCGACCCCGGAGGAGATCGCCAAGGAGATGGAGATCGGCGTCGACCGCGTACGCGAGATCATGAAGATTGCGCAGGAGCCAGTCTCCCTCGAAACGCCGATCGGCGAAGAGGAAGACTCGCATCTCGGCGACTTTATCGAGGACCAGGATGCGCCCGCTCCTGCCGATGCGGCATCCTTCATGCTGCTCAAGGAACAGCTCGAGGATGTCCTCGACACGTTGACGCCGCGTGAGGAGAAAGTCCTGCGCCTGCGCTTTGGCCTCGATGACGGCCGTGCGCGCACGCTCGAGGAAGTCGGCCAGAACTTCGGCGTCACGCGTGAGCGCATCCGCCAGATCGAAGCCAAGGCCCTGCGCAAGCTGCGTCACCCGAGCCGCAGCCGCAAGCTCAAGGATTTCTTAGACTGATTGCTGAAGACCAGAGTGATGATGCTCTGGTCTTTCTTTTGCGGAAAAAGATTTGTGCTCGCAGGGAAAAAATGAAAAAAGGTGTTGACAAAGGCGCCGGGACCCCTTATAATAATACCTGTTGTTGATATTCCTCGATAGCTCAGCCGGTAGAGCACCTGACTGTTAATCAGGCTGTCGCAGGTTCGAATCCTGCTCGAGGAGCCAATTGAACATCCAGGGTGTAACGCTTGTTACACCCTTTTTCTTGTGCTAAGCTTGTGCTAAGATAGAGGAAAACTGGAAGTATAGACGTCTATGAGGAGGGATTTTCATGAATCTGGGAGATCGCTTGCAGGCCGTGGCCGACTTCGTGCCGCAGGGCAGCCGCGTGGCCGACATCGGCACGGACCATGGCTACCTTGCGGTAGAGCTCGTGAAGTCGGGCAAGGCGAAGTTCGTCGTGGCGAGCGACAAGAACACAGGTCCCTACGAGGCTGCCGTGCGTACCGTCCGCGAGAATGGACTGGCGGACAACGTCATCTCGGTGCGCCTCGGGGACGGCCTCAAGAGACTCAAGCCCGGCGAGGTTGACACAGTCTGCATCGCCGGCATGGGCGGCGCGCTGATGGTCGAGATCCTCGAAGGCTCGTCTGATGTCGTCGAGACGCTTGAGACACTTGTCCTGCAGCCGCAGAGCGCGGCGCCGGAGTTGCGCCGCTGGATCTACCGCAAGCACTGGCACATCGAGGATGAGTCGCTCGCACTCGATGACGGCCGCATCTACGAGATCATCAAAGCGAAGCGCGGCCGGCGCAAGATGCCGGAGCCGCTGCTCTTGGAGATCGGGCCTGTCCTCTGGGAAAAGAAGCCGCCTCTCTTGCGCCATCACATCGAGGCCCTGCTCTTCCAGGAGCGCCGCGTCGCAGCGGGCATGGAGAAGAGCGATGCCGCGAAGAAGTCGAAGAAGTATCAGGCCGTCATCCGTCACATCAAGGAACTGGGGGAGCATCTGTCATGGTAAAATGTCAAGTTGTCATGGATGCGCTGGAGCGCATCGCGCCGCATCATCTCGCAGAGGATTGGGATAACCCGGGCCTGCTCGTCGGCAGCCCGGAGCGGCAGGTCAGCCGCATCCTCGTCGCACTCGACGTCAGCGACATTGTCGTGCGCCAGGCCGTGCACGAAGGGGCAGAGATGATCGTCGCACACCATCCGCTGCTCTTCAAGTCGATCAAGAAGATCCGCACGGACGAGCCGCTCGGCCACCGCCTGCAGGTCCTCCTGCAGCACGACATCGCCGTGGCCGCCGCGCACACGAATCTCGACATCGCCCGCGGCGGCGTCAACGATGTGCTCGCGGAGGCCATCGGCCTCTCGAAGCTCTCGAGCTTCGTCATCACGCAGCAGGGCGAGGGCGGAGAGACCGAGAGCCTTGGCCGCATTGGCTCGCTGCCGCAGCCGATGGCGATCCGCGATTTCGCCGAGCAGGTCCGCGAGGCCCTGCCGACGGAGCACGTGCGCTTCGTCGACGCCGGCGACCGCCCGGTGCGCAAGGTCGCGCTCTGCAGCGGTGCCGGTGCGGAATTCGTAGATAGGGCCGCGATGATGGGGGCGGATGCCTACGTCACGGGCGATGTGCGCTACCACGATGCGCAGCGCGCCGCCGAGCTCGGCATGCACGTCATCGACGCTGGCCACTTCGGCACGGAGTTCCCCGTCGTCGCCACACTCGTGAGCCGGTTGCGCGAAGAGCTGCGCGGCGAAGGTGAGGTCGAAGTCATCGCCGACCGCGAGTCGAAGGACTTCTTCTCGCTGGCCTGATACAATGCCACCGTCTCTGCGCTCAAGCGCGAAAGGATCGTATCCCCTATGAATCAGAATCTATGGCGCAAGCACGTCATGCGCTACTTCCAGATCACGCTCGGCTGCCTGCTCGTCTGCCTGGGCTTCAACCTCTTCCTGATCCCCGCGCATCTCTTGACGGGCGGCATCAGCGGCGTGGCCCTGATCATCTACTACCTGATCGGCCTGCCCGTCGGCATGCAGAACCTCGTCTACAACCTGCCGATCCTCTACCTCGCCTACCGTGTCTTCGGCCGCCTCTACGCCGCGGACACGATCTTCGGCACGGTGGCGCTGTCGGTCTTCCTCGATGCGACGCACTTCCTCGTCGACTGGAGCATCTGCAGCGACCCGATGCTCAACTCCATCTTCGGCGGCGTGCTCGCCGGCGTCGGCTTCGGCATGGTCTTCCGCGCCAACGCGAACACGGGCGGTCTCGACGTCATCGCGGCCGTGGCCAAGAAGTACTACTCCCTCGATGTCGGCACGGTCGTCTTTATGCTGAACTTCCTGATCATCATGGGTTCGGTCGCGCTCTTCGGCGTCGAGGTCGCGCTGTTCAGCATCGTCTCCATTTACGTGACGGCGGAGCTGACGAACCGCGTGGCCGCCGGCCTCAACCGCGAGAAATCCATCCTCATCGTCTCGCCGCAGGCCAAGGCCATCTGCAACGACATCATGGAGAACGTGCACCGCGGTGCGACGTTCCTCGACGGCCGCGGCGGCCTCGCGGAGGAACCGAAGAACATCCTGTTCGTCGTCGTGAGCCTCACGCAGGTCAGCCGCGTCAAGACCATCGTAAGCCATCACGACCCGCAGGCATTCATGATCGTCTCTGATACGTCGGAGGTGTCGGGCAAGGGCTTCACGCTCGCCTGCGAGAGCTACGAGGACGCGCGGCGCAAGTGGCAGCAGACGCACGAGAAGCAGCTCGAGTTCGAGCAGCTGCACGGCAGGCGCGAGAAGTAGTTGACGATACGCGCAATCCCCGCTATAATAGGAGCATATGTAAACACGTAAATCCGAGGATGCAGAGCAGTAGGTGCAGGACGTCTCAAGAGAGCCGGCGGCAGGTGGGAGCCGGTGACGGGAAGCGCTGAACTCGCTGCGGAGGAGCGGCCGGGGAGCCTTCGAGCGAAACGGCCGACGCCTGCCACGTTACGGCACCGAGAGGATGCTTTGGCATCAAGCAGGGTGGTACCGCGAATCATCGTCCCTGATCGTCACATGACGGTCAGGGATTTTTTAGTTTTAGGAGGCAATTGAGATGGAAAGATATTCGCCGCAGGACATCGAGTCGAAATGGCAGAAGAAGTGGGAAGAGGGCAAGGTCTACAAGACGGAGGCCGACGCTAGTCGCCCGAAGTACTACGCACTCGAGATGTTCCCATATCCGTCAGGCAACCTGCACATGGGCCACGTGCGCAACTATGCCATCGGTGATGTCATGGCGCGCTACAAGACGATGGAGGGCTTCAACGTCCTGCATCCGATGGGCTTCGACTCCTTCGGCATGCCGGCCGAGAATGCGGCCATCAAGCACGGCGTCAAGCCGGCCGACTGGACGTACAGCAACATCGAGAACATGGAGAAGCAACAGAAGAAGCTCGGCCTCTCCTACGACTGGGACCGCGAGGTCAAGACGTGCGACCCCTCGTATTACAAGTGGACACAGTGGCTCTTCGAGCTCTTCTACAAGCGTGGCCTCGCCTACAAGAAGAAGGCTTCGGTCAACTGGTGCGACACCTGCGGCACGGTCCTCGCGAACGAGCAGGTCATCGACGGCAAGTGCTGGCGATGTGACCACGAGGTCCACAAGAAGGACCTCTCGCAGTGGTTCCTCAAGATCACGGATTACGCCGATGTCCTGCTGAAGGACCTCGACAAGCTCAAGGGCTGGCCGGAGCGCGTCAAGACGATGCAGGACAACTGGATCGGCCGTAGTGAGGGCCTGGAGTTCAATCTCGAGGCGCCGGAGCTCGGCACGTCGATCGCGGCCTACACGACGCGTCCCGATACGGTCTACGGCATCACCTTCCTCGCGCTCGCTGCCGAGCATCCGCTCGTCGACAAGATCTGCGAGAACAACCCGAAGGCCGAGGCAATTCAGGCCTTCGTCAAGCGCACGCGCAACCAGAGCGAGATCGAGCGCACGTCGAGCGAGTCCGAGAAGGAAGGCATTTTCACGGGCGCTTACTGCATCAACCCGTTCAACGGCAACAAGGTACAGATCTGGGTCACGAACTACGTCCTGGCTGACTACGGCACGGGCGCCGTCATCGGCGTTCCGTCGGAGGATTCGCGTGACTGGATGTTCGCGACGAAGTACGATATCCCGAAGATCATCACGCTGCAGCCGCGCGACCATGAGCTCAAGCTCGAGGAGATGACAGAGGCGTACACGGACAAGGACGGCGTCCTCGTCAACTCAGCTGAATTCACAGGCCTCGATATCAAGGAAGCCATGAAGGGCATCATGGACAAGGCCGAGAGGGAAGGCTTCGGCAAGCGCCGCGTCAACTTCCGCCTGCGCGACTGGCTCATCTCGCGCCAGCGCTACTGGGGTGCGCCGATCCCGGTCATCAACTGCCCGCACTGCGGCGAAGTCCTCGTGCCGGAGAAAGACCTGCCGGTCATGCTGCCAGAGGATGTCTCGTTTGACCAGGGCTCGCTGTCGCCACTGGCGTCGAGCGAGAGCTTCGTCCACTGCAAGTGCCCGAAGTGCGGCGCCGATGCGACGCGCGAGACGGACACGATGGACACCTTCATCTGCTCTTCGTGGTACTACCTGCGCTACACGGACCCGCACAACGACAAGGAGCCGTTCGCCAAGGACAAGGTCAATTACTGGGCGCCTGTCGATCAGTACATCGGCGGCATCGAGCACGCCATCCTGCACCTCCTGTACTCGCGCTTCTTCACGAAGGTCCTGCACGACGCCGGCCTCGTCGACTTCGATGAGCCGTTCACGAACCTCCTGACGCAGGGCATGGTCCTCAAGGACGGTTCGAAGATGTCGAAGTCGAAGGGCAATGTCGTCTCGCCGGAGGAGATCATCGCGAAGTACGGCGCCGACACGGCCCGCCTCTTCATCCTGTTCGCCGCACCGGTCGACCGCGACCTCGAGTGGAGCGACAAGGGCGTCGAAGGCTCGTACCGCTTCCTCAACCGCGTCTGGCGCATCCTCGGCCACTTCGAGGAGGCGATCAAGGCCGGCAGGCCGGACTACGATGTCACGGCGCTCACGAAGGACGAGAAGGAACTGCGCCGCATCCTGCACGTGACGATCCGCAAGGTCACGGAGGATGTGCGCGACCGCTTCATGTTCAACACGGCCGTCTCTTCCATCATGGAGCTCGTCAACGCCTTCTACGCCTTCCAGGACAAGGAGATGAACGCCGGCCTCGCGCGCGAAGTCGCCGAGAATCTCATCAAGCTCCTGGCACCGTTTGCCCCGCACATCACGGAAGAGCTCTGGAGCCGCCTGTTTGAGGGCCAGGGCAGCGTCCATCAGCAGAAGTGGCCGGTTTTTGACGAAGAGGCGACCAAGCTCGCGGAAATCGAGATCGTCCTGCAGATCAATGGCAAGGTACGCGACAAGCTCATGATCCCTGCCGATACGGATCGCGAGGGCATGAAGAAGATCGCCATGGAACTGCCGCGCACGCAGGAACTCACGGACGGCAAGACGATCGTCAAGGTCATCTGTGTGCCGAAGAAACTCGTCAACATCGTCGTCAAGGGCTGACATTCAGGAGGGGTTCGCATGGCAAGGATTGTATTCTCGGACATCGACGGCACGCTGCTGACGGATGACAAGCGCGTCACCGAAAAGACGGAGCAGGCCGTCAAGGGCCTCGTGCAGCAGGGGATTCCCTTTGTACTCGTCTCGGCGCGCATGCCGGAGGCCATCTACCCGATCACTGAGGCGATGGGCGTCAAGATCCCGCTGATCTCTTACAGCGGTGCGCTCGTGCTGACGGAAGAGGGAGAGACGCTCTACAGCCTGACGATGAAGGCGGAGCACGCGGCAGCCTTCCTCGAGGCAGTCGAGGCGCACTTCCCCCAGGCGACCGTCAACTACTACGCCGGCCATCACTGGTACGTCAAGGACACGAGCGACCCGCGCGTCGCCTTGGAGATGAAGATCACGGGAGCCGTGGCCGAGAGGCGCTCCTTCGCGGACTGCCTGGCAGAGGGCACACTGCCGCACAAGATCCTGCTCATGATGGAGCCTGCGGACTGCGAGCGGGCTGAGCGGGAGCTCCAGGCGCTGTTCCCGGCGCTCAATGTCGTGCGCTCCGCGCCGCACCTGCTCGAGATCATGGATGCTTCCGTCAACAAGGCGAGCGGCATCGAGGTCATGCTGAAGCACTTCGGCCTCGAGGCGAGCGATGCGCTCTCGTTCGGCGACAACTACAACGACCTCGAGATGCTCCGCTATACAGGCGCGAGCGTCGCCATGGGCAACGCGCCGCAGCCGGTGAAGGCGGCAGCAGGCGAGGTCACTACCTCCAACGAAGAGGACGGCATCTACGCGTACCTCAGCGAGCACCATCTGATTGGCTGAGCGCCGAAAACAAACATGCAAAAAAAATCGACTGACAGGAATCTGTCGGTCGATTTTTTTTGCATTCATTGGAGCAGGAGGTCGTTGATCTCCTTCTGGATGCGGTTCATGGAGTTGACCTCGAGCGCGTCGTCGATGAGCTTCTGGATCTCCTGGTCGGCCAGCCTCATGGCCGCTACGTAGCGCGGGAAGCGGTAGGGGACGGTGCCCTCCTCGATGACCTGGCTGACGGCCAGCGGGCTGCGGCCTGTCCGGCCGCTGGCCTCCGCGCCGAAGAGCTCCTGTGGGGCGGCCTCCTCGATGATGCCGCGCCGCGTCGGCAGGGCAGCTGAAAGCGAGAGCAGCAATGTCTGGTTCTCCCTGTCGTGGCAGTATGCCTTGAGAAATTCCCAGGCGAGCTGACGTTCTTTCGTCTTGGCGCTGATGCCCATGAGCAACGTCTGCACGGGCGAGGTGTTGCGCCCTTCCGGCCCGCGCGGCAGGCGAATGCAGTCCCACTCGAAGTCCGTGGCCTTCTTAATGCGCCAGGGATAGGGCTTGTACGTGCGGTAGGCGGCGAAGTTGAAGGGGCGGAAGGCGACGTGGCCGATGTCGAAGTCGCGCTCCTGCACGACTTGGTTGCGCTGGAGCTGGTGCAGCGCGTTGGCGAAGCGCACGGCGCTCTCGATGCGCTTGTCGGTGAAATACGACGCCTTGCCGTCCTCGCGGAACAGCTCGGCCCCGCTCGTGACGGCAGCATCCTGCCAGTTGTAGCCGTAGGCGCCGAACTGGTCGAGGCGGCCGTCGCCGTCCGTATCGCGCGTGACCTTCTGGCAGATGGCGAGGAAGTCGTCCCAGGTCCAGTCGTCCTGCGGCATGGGGATGCCTTCGCGGTCGAGCAGCGTGCGGTTGACGAACATCAGGCGCGGCACGCATTCGGCGGGCAGGGCGTAGAGAGCGGCGTCATCTGCGCTGCGGCCGAAGGCGAGCGGAGCGGGGTAGAAGTCGTCGAGCGCGAAGGCATCGTCCTTCTTGGCGAGCGCATCGAGCGGCAGCAGGGCGCCGAGCCCTGCGTAGAGGTTGAAATCGTCCTGCGGGATCAGGAAGACGTCGGGCATCTCGCCGGCGAGCTCGCGGCCCGCCAGCCATTCCGTGTAGTCGGACTTGCGGATGCCGCTCTGGTAGGTGACTTTGACGCCGGGGTGCTCCGCTTCGAAGCGCGCGATGACATGGTCGAGATAGGCGTAGCTCTCGCCCTGCGGCACATCCCAATTGCTTCCGGCAAACGTCCCGACGCGCAGCTCGATGGCGCACGGCTCCATGAGATAGAGCGAGAAGAAGACGAAGGCGTACGCGACGAGCAGCAGCAAAGCAAAGGGAGAGCGCAGGCGACGCTTCCCGCTCATGGATGTACCTCTTCATTTGCAAGACCCGTCTGCACGGCCCAGATTGCGAGCTGCGTGCGGTCGCGCAGATTGAGCTTAGAGAGGGCTGAGGAGAGGCCGTTGCGGATGGTGCCGTCTGAGAGCGAGAGCTTTGCTGCGATTTCCTTGTTCGAGAGGCCGCGGCCGACGAGCAGCGCGATATTGCGCTCCGTGTGGCCGAGGACAGCGGCGTCCATCGTCTCCTCGGGCGAGGTCGTGAGGCTCGACTGTGCCATCTGGTTGAAGAACTTGACGACCTTCGTCACGATGCCCGGGTTGATCATGGCGCCGCCCTGCGCGACCGTGCGGATGGCCGCGCTGAGCTCCGGCACCGACACGCCCTTCAAGAGGTAGCCGCTCGCGCCGTACTTGAGGGCGTTGAAGACGTATTCGTCGTCGTCGAATGTCGTGAGGATGATGATGCGGACCTGCGGCCAGCGTTCTTTGACGGCGTGCGTCGCTTCCACGCCGTCGAGCTCCGGCATGCGCACATCCATGAGCACGACGTCAGGCAGTGCTTTCCTGCCCTTCTCGATGAGCTCGATGAGCTCGCGGCCGTTGCCTGCAAGCCCCGTGACTTCCATATCGGCATTGGCGCCCAGCACGATGCTGAGACTGTCGCGGATGAGCTCCTGGTCATCTGCAATCATGATCTTGATCTTGTCCATCATAAAAAGTTCGATGCCTCCTCATTTTCTGGCAGGATTGCCTCGAGTGTGAACCCGGAGTCGCTCCAGTAGCGGAGCTTGCCGTGCAGCAGGGCAAGGCGCTCCTGCATGTGGCGCAGGCCGAAGCCCTTCTCGAGCTCGGCGATGTCGGCGCCCTCGCCGTCATCGGCGAGCAGCAGGTAGATGGCGCCGCGCTTGGCACCAATGGTGATCTCGAGGTGCTTGGCGTGGCCGTGGCGCCTTGCGTTCGTCATGCCTTCCTGTACGACGCGGTAGAGCACCTCTTCCTGGTCGGGGCGCAGGCGCTCGGGCCACTCGAGGACCTCGAAGTCGATCTTCATGCCGGTCGAGCTCGCGAATTCCTCCACCATGTTCGCGATGGCCTGCCGCAGCGGCAGGTGCTCGAGGTCGTCGGGCCGCAGCTTCTTGACGCTGCGGCGCACATCCTTGAGGCCGCGCAGGGCCGTCTCCTTTATTTTGACGAGCTGTTCCTTGGCCTTGTCGGGGGCGAGGTCGACGAGCAGCGCGGTGGCGTCGAGCCCCGCGGCGATGCCGGTCAGCGCGTGGCCGAGCGTGTCATGGATCTCGCGCGCGAGGCGGTTGCGCTCGCGCGTCTCGGCCATAGATTCCGCTTCGATCGCGTAGGCGCGCAGGCGCGTGTTCGCCTCTTCGAGCTGGGCGTTGAGGCTCGCGATGCGCTGCTTCTCCTGGTGGTTCTGGCGGATGAGCAGCGTCAGGTAGAAGACGAAGAGGATGAGGTTGAACGAGGCGAGGCCCGTGTGCATCAGGTGGATCCAGGACCGCGCAGACGGCGCGTAGTACGAGGTGTAGACGTCAAACGGCGTGACCTGATGCTCGAAGAACATCGCATTGTAGTCGACGATGGCGTAGAGGCCGAGCATGGCGCAGGTCAGCACGACGAGCTGGTGGCGGCCGGAATAGCGGTGCAGGAGGTCGGCGACGACGAGCAGCACGACGCCGTCGTAGGCGAGGTCGAGGCTGCGCAGCAGGACGATGCAGACGAAGATCTCTGCCGTGAGGCAGGCGTAGCGCATCGTCGGCATCATCTTGCCCTCGCGGTAGAGCCAGCCGAGCAGGGCGAGCAGCAGGAAGGCGCCGACTGAAGTGAAGAAGCCCGATACGGGCGGCAGCGGCACGCTCGACAGCTGCTCGAGGAAGGCGCGCGCGTGGAACGACCGGATGATCTTGTCCTGCGTGAGGCTCATGAAGGCGGCAGTCAGCGTGACGACCATGCCGTTGTAGATGATCAGGACGTCGTGCATCTGGTGCAGCTCGCTGGCGTCGAGCGCGCGCGCGAGGCGCCTGGCGCGGCGTAGGCTTGTGTCGCTCATTCAATCCCACTCCTTTGTCTTGGCGGGCGTCAGGTTTTCCTGCGTCCATAGATGGGTCGGCAACTGGACCAGGCGGTCGACCGGCTCGCCGTCCAAGAGGCGGTAGGCCTGCTGTGCCGCGAGGCGGCCGATGCGGCGCGGCGACTGGGCCGCCGTCGCCGTCATTCGTCCCGCAAGGATCAGCTCCTTCGTCTCGGGGACGCCGTCGACGCCGTAGACGCGGAACGACTGCAGCCTGCCGCAGGACTCGAGCGCAGCCATAGCACCGAGTGCAGATGGATCGTTGAGCGCCATGACAGTGTCGGCCTCGGGATGGCGGCTGAGCATCTCCTGCATGGCCGGCATGGCGCGCTCGAGCTGCCCGTCGCACTCCGCCTCGTCGACGATGGTGAAGCCCGGATGGCCCGCGATCGTCTGCCGGAAGCCCGTGATGCGGTCGACGGCTGAGTGCGCACTGCTGTGCTTGAGAAGCAGGATGTTCGCGTGGTCAGCGTGCTGCAGGAGGTGTTCGGCGCAGGCGCGGCCGGCCGCGTAGTTGTCCGTCTCGATGGTCGAGGCGACAAAGTCGCTATCCTGGACATTCGTGTCGATCGTGATGACGGGGATGTGGGCTGCGCGCGCAGCTTCAAGCGCTGGCCCCATGCGCTCGAAGTCGACGGGGTTGAGGAAGATGACGGAGACGCCCTCGCGGATTAGGTCCTCAATCTCCTCAGTCTGCTTCTCGACCGAGAGTGCCGGGTCGCGCGAGAGCAGCACATCGCCGTGCTTCTCGACCTCCGTCCGGATCTCCTCGTCGATGATCTCGTAGAACGGGTTGTTGAGTGTCATGTAGACGGCGCCGAAGCGCTTCTGGTGTTCCTCTTGCTTCGCGCTGAGGTCGCGCTGCGGCGCACTGAGGGCGCCGAGGGCGAGGCAGATGATGATGATGGCCATCAGGAAGGCGATCATCCGTATTTCCCGGATCATGGCAGTTCCTTTCTTTTCAAGTGGGGCTAGAAAATCGTTGCTGTATTGATTATACCATAAGGGTCAGTCAATCAGGCCGCGCCGGCTGCGTATTCGGGCAAAAAATCCCGCAAAGACGTTTTTGGTCTTTGCGGGATGCTTGCATGAGCGGTATGGAATCAGGCTCTTGCTGCAGTCAGACGATCAGGCGAACAGGCCGATTGCATAGCCGACGATGCCGAGGGCGAAGAGGCCAAGGATGATGATGAGCGGGTTGACGTTCTTGCGCAGGAGCCACATGCAGGCGAAGGTCATGAGCAGCGGCACGATGCCGGGCATGAGGCTGTCGAGAATGGTCTGGACCGTCGTCGTGACCTGCTCGCCGGCGCTGTTCGTGTAGCTCGAGAGCACGAGCGGCATGTTGACGGTCGTCCACTTCGCGACGAGGGCGCCCATGACGAGAAGTCCGAGGACGGAGGAGCCTTCCGTGAGGAAGCGCATCTTGTTGCCGCCCATCTCATCGACGAGCTCCGTGCCCTTCGAGTAGCCGTACATGACGCCGTACCAGTTCGTGGCGAGGCGGATGGCATTGAAGACGAGGAAGAAGATCAGCGGGCCCATGATGCTGCCCGTCAGGGCGATGCCGGCGCCGAGGGCCGCGAGGACCGGGCGCAGCGTGCCCCAGAAAATCGGGTCGCCGACGCCGGCGAGCGGGCCCATGAGGCCGACCTTGACGCCGGAGATTGTCTGGTCGCTGATGTCCGCGCCATTGGCTTTCTTCTCCTCCATGGCGGCCGTGATGCCCATGATCGGCGTGGCGAGGAACGGCTGCGTGTTGAAGAATTCGAGGTGGCGCTTCATAGCGGCGGCCATTGCCGGCTTATCGTCCTTGTAGACCTTCCGCAGGGCCGGCAGCAGCGAGACGCAGAAGCCGATGGCCTGCATGCGCTCGAAGTTGAACGAGCCCAGGAGGAAGTTTGAGCGGATGAAGATGTTGATGAGATCTTTTTTGTTGAGTTTCTTTTCCATGATCGTGTTTTCCTCCTTCACCTTACATGAGATCGGAGTCGTCGATGTCATCGAGCCCCGTGCCGCCAGCTGCGCCAGGGCCGCCCGTCTTGGCGGCCTCTTCGATGGCGATGTCGCGCTGCAGGCCCTTGACGTGGAAGTAAGCAGCGATCAGGCCGATGGCGCCGAAGCCGATGAGGTTGACGTTCGTGAAGACGGCGACGAGGAAACCGAGGAAGAAGAACGGCATGAGCGATTTCGCGTTCATCATGTTGATGACCATCGCATAACCGACGACGACGATGAAGCCGCCGGCGACCTGCAGGCCGCGCGTGATGACTTCAGGGATCGAAGCGAGCATGGCGTTGACGGTGTCCGTGCCGGCGATGGCAGCGACGAGCGCAGCCGGTACAGCAACGCGGATGGCCTGCAGAAGGAGGCCGCCGAGGTGGCACATCTCAATGCCGAAGCCGTTGCCCTCTAAGGCAAACTTATCGGCGAGGTGCTGGAAGAAGACGGTGATCGTGCGGACGAAGATCGTCAGGACCTGGCCAGCTGCGGCGAGCGGCACGGCAATCGCGATGCCGGCGCCGATGCTCTGGTGGCCGACGATGACGAGGATGGCGGAGACGACGGATGCGAGCGCGGCATCTGGTGCCATGGCTGCGCCGACGTTCATCCAGCCGAGTGCGAGCATTTCAAGTGTACCGCCGAGGATGATACCGGTTGTGATATCGCCGAGCACGAGGCCGACGAGCGTGCAGGCGACGAGCGGGCGATGGAATTGTGCTTCATCGAGGACCGACCCCATGCCGGCGACGGCTGCGACGAGGATGAGCAGGATGAACTGGATTGTAGTCATTTTGAATGTTCCCCCTTCAGGATATGGCGGCAGCCTCCCCAAGGCTGCCGCTTGTTTCATTTCCCAAAATCAGTCGGATCAGCCGCTCAGAGCAGGCCCTTTGCCTTGAGTGCCTCGATGGCGTCTTTCTTCGGCTCGTTGGCGAGCTTGCGGATCTCGACCTCGATGCCCATGTCGACGAGCTCCTTGATGGCAGCGGCGTCATCCTTGTTGACGGCGACGGCCTGCGAGATCAGCGTGTCGCCGTCCTTGTAGGTCATGCCGCCGAGGTTGACCGACTTGAACGGGATGCCGCCCTTGACGGCGCGCACGACATCGCGCGGGTTCGTGAAGAGGAACAGCGTCTTGAAGGGCGCGTACTTCGGGTTCTTGTAGGCGGCAACGGCCTTCTCGACCGGGATGACGTACGCCTTGATGCCCGGAGGAGCGACCTGCAGCAGGAGCTTCTTGCGCAGCGTGTCCTGAGCGACATCGTCGTTGCAGCACATGATGCGGTTGCAGCCCGTGACCTTTGTCCATACCGTAGCGACCTGGCCGTGGATCAGACGATCGTCAATGCGGCAAAATGCGATTTCCATAATGAGTACCTCTCTTTCCTTGTACCGGAATAGCGGAGCAGTCTGAATCATTTCCGCTCGACTGCTTTATCTATCTGACACTTCCTATAATACGATAAATCGAGAAGAAATACATTGGATATGCGTCACAATATCGCATGAACGGGATATGACATTTGTCATGCGGGCCGCCTGCACTTGCTGTGGATTTTTTTGAAGTGGACGTATATAATAGAGTTACACGTCTGATATGGAGAATGTTTTTTGATTACAGGAGGGGATTGCATGGCGAAGGTGCCAAAGCTCAATACGATGCATTTTGATGAGGAGAAGCCCTTTGAGGTCGTGGCGCCGTTTGCGCCGATGGGCGACCAGCCGCAGGCCATCGAGGAGCTGGCGGCAGGCGTCGAGAACGGGCAGCAGGCGCAGGTCCTCTTAGGCGCGACGGGCACGGGCAAGACGTACACGATCGCCAAGGTCATCGAGAAGGTGCAGAAGCCGACGCTCGTCATCGCCCACAACAAGACGCTCGCGGCGCAGCTCGCGAGCGAGTTCAAGGCATTCTTCCCGAACAATTACGTCGGCTACTTCGTCAGCTACTACGACTTCTACCAGCCGGAGGCATACATCGCCTCGACGGACACTTACATCGAGAAGGACGCGTCGATCAACGACGAGATCGATGAATTGCGCCACAGCGCGACGTGCTCGCTCTTCGAGCGGCGCGACGTCATCATCGTCGCGTCTGTCTCTTGCATCTACGGTTTGGGCTCGCCGGAGAGCTACCACGAGATGGTGCTGTCGCTGCACAAGGGCCAGATGGTCGAGCGCGACGCGATCTTAAAGAAGCTCGTCTCCATCCGCTACGAGCGCAACGACGTCGCGTTTGAGCGCGGCCAGTTCCGCGTGCGCGGCGATGTCATCGAGGTCTTCCCGGCCGGCTACAACAACCGCGCGGTGCGCATCGAGCTCTTCGGCGACGAGGTGGACCGCATCGTGGAATTCGATGTCGTGACGGGGGAGGTCTACGGCGAGCGCACGCATTCGATGATCTTCCCGGCCTCGCACTACGTCACGGAGGACGAGGACCTCAAGATCGCGATGAAGGACATCGAGGCGGAGATGGAGGAGCAGGTCAAGAAGTTCAAGGCGGAGGGCAAGCTCATCGAGGCCCAGCGCATCGAGCAGCGCACGCGCTACGATCTCGAGATGATGCAGGAGATGGGCTACTGCTCGGGCATCGAGAATTACTCGCGCCATCTGACACACCGCAAGGCAGGGGAGGCGCCCTACACCCTGCTCGACTACTTCCCGGAGGACTTCCTCATCGTCATGGATGAGTCGCATGTGACGCTGCCGCAGCTCCACGCGATGTACGCCGGCGACCGCAGCCGCAAGGTGTCGCTCGTCGAGAACGGCTTCCGCCTGCCGTCGGCCTTTGACAACCGTCCGCTGACCTTCGAGGAATTCGCCGCGCGCATCAACCAGATCATCTACGTCTCGGCGACGCCGGGCAAGTACGAGCTCGAGCGGGCTCAGCAGGTCGCGCAGCAGATCATCCGCCCGACGGGACTCTTAGATCCTGAGATCGAAGTGCGGCCGCTCGAGGGGCAGATCGATGACCTGCTCGCCGAGATCAAGCTGCGCATCGAGCGCCACGAGCGCGTGCTCGTCACGACGCTGACCAAGAAGATGGCGGAGAACCTCACGGACTACTTCACGGAGGTCGGCGTCAAGGTGCGCTACCTCCATTCCGACATCGCGACGATCGAGCGCGCGGAGATCATCCACGACCTGCGCGCCGGCGAATTCGGTGTGCTCGTCGGCATCAACCTTCTGCGCGAGGGCCTCGACATGCCGGAAGTCTCCCTGATCGCCATCCTCGATGCCGACAAGGAGGGCTTCCTGCGCTCCGACACGTCGCTCATCCAGATCATCGGCCGCGCGGCCCGCAATGCGCACGGCCACGTCATCATGTACGCCGACCGCATCACGGACTCGATGAAGCGCGCCATCGATGAGACGGCGCGCCGCCGCGAGATCCAGCAGGGCTACAACAAGGCGCACGGCATCACGCCGAAGACGATCGTCAAGCCCATCAAGCCGCTCATTGAGACGACACTCGTCGCCGAGTCGGGCGGCAAGTACGAGGTCAAGAAGGGCAGGAAGAAGCTGACGAAGAAGGACAGGGAGAACCTCATCAAGACGCTGACGCGCGAGATGCAGCAGGCGTCGCGCGCGCTCGAGTTCGAGCGGGCCGCAGAGCTGCGCGATATGATTTTAGAGCTCGACGGCAGCCTGCCCGGCGCGGCACCAAAGAAGGCCTCCAAGAGCAGGCGAAGCAAGAAGTGAGCGCCACGGGTGCGATCATAGATACATCGATACTAGATAATGAGTAGATACTAGATAATAGGTAAAAGCAATGGAACGATACATCAAGATACGGGGCGCCAGAGCCCACAACCTCAAGAACATCAACGTTGACATCCCGCGCGACAAGCTCGTCGTCATCACGGGCCTCTCGGGCTCGGGCAAGTCGTCCCTGGCCTTCGATACGATCTACGCCGAGGGCCAGCGCCGCTATGTCGAGTCGCTCTCGTCGTACGCGCGCCAGTTCCTCGGCCAGATGGACAAGCCGGATGTCGACCAGATCGACGGCCTCTCGCCGGCCATCTCGATCGACCAGAAGACGACGAGCCACAACCCGCGCTCGACCGTCGGCACGGTCACGGAGATCTACGACTACCTCAGACTGCTCTTCGCGCGCGTCGGCCATCCGCACTGTCCGAAGTGCGGCAAGCCCATCACGCAGCAGTCGGTCGACCAGATGATCGACCAGATCCGCGAGCTGCCGGAGCGCACGAAGCTGCTCGTCATGGCGCAGGTCGTGCGCGGCAAGAAGGGCGAGCACAAGAAAGTCCTCGCGCACATCCGTCACGAAGGCTATGTGCGCGTGCGCATCGACGGCGAGGTCATGGACATCGGCGAGGACATCCAGCTCGAGAAGAACAAGAAGCACACGATAGAGGTCGTCATCGACCGCCTCGTCGTGCGCGAGGGCATGGAGTCGCGCCTGGCCGACTCACTCGAGACGGCGCTGAAGCTCGGCGAAGGCGTCGCCTATGTGCAGATCGTCGGTGGCGAGCTCCTGATGTTCAGCGAGAACTTCGCCTGCGTGGACTGCGGCATCAGCCTGCCCGAGATCACGCCGCGCATGTTCTCGTTCAACAACCCATATGGCGCCTGCCCCGTCTGCACGGGCCTCGGCAGCCACATGGAGTTCGATGAAGAGCTCGTCGTGCCCGACGCGAGCCTGAGCGTGGGCGGCGGTGTCTTTGCGCCGCTCTCGAAGAACCTGCACTCGTACGCGATGTGCGTGATGAAAGCCATCCTCGAGAATCGCGGCTACAGCCTCGAGACGCCGTGGCAGGAGCTCGACAAGAAGACAAAGCAGGCCCTGCTCTACGGATCGGGGGAGGAGCGCTTCCACTTCCGCTACACGAACATGTTCGGCGAGGACAAGGAGTACTTCGTGCCGTTCGAGGGCGTCATGCCGCTGCTCGCGCGCCGCTACCACGAGACGGACAGCGACGAGATGCGCGAGTCGTACGAGAATTACATGACCGCAATCCCCTGCAAGGCCTGCCACGGCGCGCGTTTAAAGCCGGAGACGCTCGCCGTCACCGTCGGCGGCAAGAACATCGACGAGGTCACGCGCATGACGATCCGCGAGGCAGACGCCTTCTTCACGCAGCTGACGCTGACGCCGCGCGAGGCGAAGATCGCGCGCCAGATACTCAAGGAGATCCACGCGCGCCTGAACTTCCTCTTGGACGTCGGCCTCGACTACCTGACGCTCTCGCGCTCAGCAGGCACGCTTTCGGGCGGCGAGGCGCAGCGCATCCGTCTCGCGACGCAGATCGGCTCGGGCCTGCAGGGCGTCCTCTACGTCCTTGACGAGCCGAGCATCGGCCTGCACCAGCGCGACAACAACCGCCTGCTCGCGACGCTCAAGCACCTGCGCGATCTCGGCAACACCCTCATTGTCGTCGAGCACGACGAGGACACGATGTACGCGGCCGACCACATCATCGACATCGGCCCGGGCGCCGGCGCGCACGGCGGTCGCGTCGTCGCCGAGGGCACGGCCGAGGAGATCAAGAAGAACCCCGACTCCGTCACGGGCGCCTACCTCTCGCGCCGCAAATTCATCCCGGTCCCTCAAAAGCGCCGCCCAGGGAACGGCAAGTTCATCGAAGTCGTCGGCGCAGCAGAGAACAACCTCAAGAACCTGACGGTCAAGTTCCCGCTCGGTACCTTGACGCTCGTCACGGGCGTCTCGGGCTCTGGCAAGTCGACGCTCGTCAACGAGATCCTTTACAAGGGCATCGCCTCGCGCCTCTACCACGTGAAGGGCAAGCCGGGCAAGCACAAGAAGATCAAGGGACTCGAGAACATCGACAAGATCATCGACATCGACCAGCAGCCCATCGGCCGCACGCCGCGCTCGAATCCCGCGACGTACACGGGCGTATTCGATGCGATCCGCGACCTCTTCAGCCAGACGAGCGAAGCGCGCATGCGCGGCTACAAGGCCGGCCGCTTCAGCTTCAACGTCAAGGGCGGCCGCTGCGAGGCGTGCAAGGGCGACGGCATCCTCAAGATCGAGATGCACTTCCTGCCGGACGTCTACGTGCCCTGCGAGGTCTGCAAGGGCGCGCGCTACAACCGCGAGACGCTCGAGGTCCGCTACAAGGGCAAGAACATCTCCGAAGTCCTCGACATGACGATCGACGAGGCCGTCGACTTCTTCGCCAATGTGCCGCGCATCGCGCGCAAGCTGAAGATCATCCAGGATGTCGGCCTCGGCTACATCAAGCTCGGCCAGCCGGCGACGACGCTCTCGGGCGGCGAGGCGCAGCGCGTCAAGCTCGCGACAGAGCTCTCGCGCCGCTCGACGGGCAAGACGCTCTACATCCTCGACGAGCCGACGACGGGCCTGCACACGGCCGACATCCACAAGCTCCTCGACATCCTGCAGCGCCTCGTCTCAGGCGGTGACACGGTCGTCGTCATCGAACACAATCTCGATGTCATCAAGACGGCGGACTACATCATCGACCTCGGCCCAGAGGGCGGCGACAAGGGCGGCACCGTCGTGGCGACGGGGCGCCCCGAGGACATCGTCAAAGTGCCGGAGTCGTACACGGGCAAGTTTCTCAGACCCCTGCTCGAAGAAAAGAACGGCTGACGCAAAAAGCAGCTTGCGAAGCGGCGGGCACCTATCTATAATGGAGGGGAAGATAGAATGACAGAATAAAAGGGGGATTTCGTATGGATGGTTTGAAAGGTTTCCTGGCAGCCCTTGCGGGCATTGGCGTCGCGCTCGGCGGCTCGCTCTTCGTCATCGTGGCGGCCCTCATCATCATCGGCCTGTTCTTCACGGGCATCTTCGCGATGATCGGCCTGTCCATCACGATGCTGGTCATCGCCATCGAAGTCGGCCTCGCCTACATCGTCGGCTGCATCATCCACTACATCGCTCTGCGCGTACTCGGCTGGCTCTACGGTGTGACGCACATCGGCTGGCTCGCCGATTACTACCACCGCAATACGGCGGCCGTCGTCATCGCTGTCGTCGGCGTTCTCTGGATCTGGTTCGGGTGACCGTTCAATGCCCCGGCTCATAGGAGCGGGGGTTTTTCTTTTTTGGAGTGTGTTTTTTTTCATGGACATTTCTTTGTTTCAACTCGTCGTCATCTGCGCGACGATTGCCGTCGTCCTCGGCTTCGGCATCCGGGCGGCGCGGTCGGTCCACTCGACAAAGGGCTTCAGCGTCGGCGGGCGCTCGGCCGGTGTGCCGCTCGTCGCGGGCGGCATCGCGGGCACGTGTGTCGGCGGCGGTGCGACAGTCGGCACGGCGCAGCTCGCCGCGACAGTCGGACTGTCGGCCTGGTGGTTCACCATTGGCTCGGGCGTCGGACTCATCATCATGGGCCTCTTCTACGCCAGACCCCTGCGCCGCACGGCGCTCGAGACGATCCCGCAGTTCCTCGCGCAGAACTTCGGCCTGACCTGCGGCGTCTTCTCGAGCATCGTCTCGTCCATCGGCATCCTGTTCAGCGCGGTGGCGAGCTGCCTGCCGGCCATCTACATCATCGCCGCGATCTTCGGCATCCCGTTCCTGCCCGCGACCGTGCTGCTCATACTCACCGTCGCGGCCTACGCCTTCTTCGGCGGCATGAAGAGCGCCGGCGTCGGAGGCATCCTCAAGATGGTCGTCATCTGGAGCACGATGGCCATCGCCGGCGTCATGGCGGCGCACTCGCTGTTCGCGGACCCGGCCGTCGCGGCGGCGCTGCCAGAGGGCGCGTTCAACCTGCTGCACGGCGACATGAGCCACATCCTCGCGAACTTCTCGTCCGTCGTCATCGGCATGCTCTGCACGCAGTCGTACATTCAGGCCATCTTCTCGGCCTCGAATCCGCGCACGGCATCCGTCGCGGCCTTTACGGCAGCGCTCATCAGCCTGCCAGTCGGACTGCCCTGTGCGATGGTCGGCATCTACATGGGCGCGGCGCATCCGGAGATCATGCCAATCCTCTCGCTGCCCGTCTACCTCCTGACCGAGCAGCCCGCACTTCTCGGCGGCATCGCCATGGGCGGCATCATGCTCTCGCTCATCGGCTCGATTGCCGGACTCTCGCTCGGCATCGGCACGATGCTCTCGCGCGACATCTTCCACCGCGCCCGCGTGACGCTGCGCGCGCGCAAGATCCACAAGCTCGCCGAAGACCCCGCGAGCCAGGCGATTGACATCACCGAGATCCCGACGGTCAACCATCCGTACCATCTCTCTGAGCTCGCCGTCACGCGCCTCATCGTGCTGCTGACCATCACGCTGGCCGCCTTTATCGCGCTGGCCAACGAGGGCAGCCAGGTCCTCTTCTGGAACTTCCTCTCCATGGCCCTCCGGAGCGGCGGCATCTTCCTGCCGCTGAGCTTCGCCATCTTCGCGCCAGGCACCATCACCGCCATGAGCGCCACGCTCTCCATGGCCCTCTCGACCGTCGCCGCCCTTGCCGCCGTCTTCCTCGGCGCCGCCGGCAACCCGCTCTTCTTCGGCCTCGCCGTCAGCGCCCTCTGCCTCATCCCGTGCTGGCTGCGCCACCGCTGATAACTCGTCAAAGCAGCGCAGGCAGGTTTTTTCCAATTTTTGTGGAATAATTAACAAGATGATGAAGATATTCAGGAACCCCTGCTGTCTCTCACGGCGGGGGCTCTTGTTGTTTGATCGGATTTGACCGTCAGAGTCAGCAGAGGGGGCTTGTACAATGGAATCAAACTTTTCGTTCTTGGCCGAACATTTCCCGGTGCTCGCGCGCTTTGGGCAGCAGGCGGAGCGCTACTGGCAGTCGGACGCGAATACCTGCCTCATGAAGCTCGGCATGATCGGGGAGACGGTCGTCCAGCTCATCTACGACATCGACGATATCGAGCACCCGCTGAAAGATGATGCCGTGCACCGCATCAACCTGCTCGAGCGCGAGGGCTACATCACGCAGGACCTCACGGCCATCCTGCACGCCTTGCGCAAGAAGCGCAACCTCGCCGTCCACGAGAGCTATGAGTCGGTCGAGGACTGCAAGGTACTGCTGCCGCTTGCTTACACGCTGGCGGAGTGGTTCTACGAGACGTACGGCGACTACCACTACGAGCACCGCGACTTCGTGCCGCCGGAGGTCATGGAGGCGTACGAGACGGCCGAGGAACGCCGGAAAGAAGCAGCCCATGACGAAGAGGTGGCGGCCAAGGCCATCGAGTCGGCCTCGGCAGAGCGGCTGACGCGCGAGAAGCGCCAGAAGCGCGCGAACCTTGCGGCGGCACACCGCTACAAGAGTGAGGCCGAGACGCGCCTGCTCATCGACGAGCAGCTGCGCCGCGTCGGCTGGGAGGCGGACACGCAACACTTGCGCCACAGCGCGGGCACGCGGCCGCAGAAAGGGCGCAACATCGCCATCGCCGAGTGGCCGACGCGCACGGGCCCAGTCGACTACGCCCTGTTCTGCGGCGAGAAGATGGTCGCCGTCGTCGAGGCGAAGGCCGAGTACAAGGATGTCTCCGCCGTCCTCGACGGTCAGGGCAAGCGCTATGCCACGGTCGCCGAGGGCGCGGCTCCGTACGCCGTCGGCAAGTGGGGCGACTATCAGGTGCCGTTCACCTTTGCGACGAACGGTCGTCCCTACATCGAGCAGTACAAGGAGAAATCGGGCATCTGGTTCCAGGACCTGCGCGACCCGATGAATATCCCGCACGCCCTGCACGGCTGGGTGTCGCCAGACGGCCTCCTCGCGCTCTTGAAACACGACAAGTCAGAAGGGGAGAAGCGACTCGCCGCCGAGCCCTACGACGAACTGCGCGACCCGCAGGGCCTGAACCTGCGCGACTATCAGATAAGGGCCGTCGAGGCTGTCGAGCAGGCGCTCGCTGACGGACAGACCTCGATGCTGCTCGCGATGGCGACCGGCACGGGCAAGACGCGCCTGGTCCTCGCGCTGATCTACCGCTTCCTCAAGACGCGGCGCTTCCGCCGCATCCTCTTCCTCGTTGACCGCAACGTCCTCGGCTCACAGGCAGAGGACACCTTTCGCGAGGTCAAGCTCGCCGAGCTCCAGACACTCACACAGATCTACAACGTCCAGGGCATCGCCGACGATGCCGCCATCGAGCGTGAGACGAGCGTGCAGATTGCGACGGTCCAGAGCCTCGTGCGCCGCATCCTCTATCAGGAAGGCGAGTCGATGCCAGCCGTCACGGACTTCGACCTCGTCATCATCGACGAAGCGCACCGCGGCTACATCCTCGACCGCGATATGAGCGAGGACGCGGCCCTCTACCGCGACCAGCGCGACTACCTGAGCAAGTACCGCAATGTCGTCGAGTACTTCGACGCCGTGAAGATTGCGCTGACGGCCACGCCGGCACTGCACACGACGCAGATCTTCGGCGCGCCAGTCTTCACGTATTCCTACCGCGAGGCCGTCGTCGACGGCTACCTCGTCGACCACAATGCGCCCATCCACATCGAGACGGAGCTCTCGACGAAGGGCATCCACTACAAGAAGGGGGAGCAGGTCGCGATGATCGACCCGGAGACGGGCGAACTCCTCAATGGCGCGCAGCTCGAGGACGAGCTCGACTTCGACATCGACGACTTCAATCGCAAGGTCATTACCGAGAACTTCAACCGGGAAGTGCTCAAGGAGATTGCCAAGAATTTCGACCCGACGGAGCCCTCGCAGGGGAAGATGATGATCTTCGCCGCGAACGACCAGCACGCCGACCTTATCGTGCGCTTGCTTAGGGAGCTCTATGAAGGCATGGCACCGGCCGACGCCATCCGCAAGATCACGGGCACCATCGAGAACGGCAACCAGAAGAAGATACGCGAGGCCGTGCAGCACTTCAAGAACGAAGCGTATCCGAGCATCGTCGTGACGGTCGACCTGCTCACGACGGGCATCGACGTCCCCGCAATCACGACGCTCGTCTTCCTGCGCCGCGTCAAGTCGCGCATCCTCTTCGAGCAGATGCTCGGCCGCGCGACGCGACTCTGTCCCGCCATCCACAAGGCGGCCTTCGACATCTACGATCCCGTCGGCACGTATGCCGCGCTCGAGAAGGTCAGCGACATGAAGCCCGTCGTAACGAACCCGAAGGAGACGTTCGCGAAACTGCTCGACGGCCTCGAAGAGGCATCGCTGGCCGCTGACAGCGCGCTGCGCCAGAAGCGACTGAGCGCGCGCCTCGGCCGCTTCACGGGCCGACTGCGCCGCAAGAGCAAACTGCTCGACACGTCACAGGACAAGGAGGCCGCCGCCTCGCTCGCCATCGAAGGGACAGCACCTGCCTCATTGACCGCTTTCATCAATGCGGTGAAGGATATGCAGCCCGAGCAGGCGCGCGCCGTCCTCTTGGCAAACCGCGCCGCCATCGAGGCGCTCGAGTCTATCCACCGCACGCGCAAGGGCATCGTCATCGACGACCACACCGACAAGGTCACCAGGGTCTACCACGGCTACGGCGAGGGCGAGACGCGGCCGGAGGACTACCTCGAGGCCTTCACCACATGGGTGCGCGAGAACCGCGACAAGGTCGAGGCACTCCGAATCGTCTGTACGCGGCCGCAGGACCTCACCGTGCAGGATCTCAAGAACCTGCGCAAGCAGCTCAGCGCGCTCCACTTCACCGAGCGCCAGCTCTCCGACGCCATCGCGGGCGGCGATGGCGCAGCCGTCACGGCCGACATCATCAGCCTCATTCGCCGTGCGACGATCGGTACGCCGCTGAAGAGCCACGAAGAGCGCATCTATGGTGCCGTCAGCCGCCTGATCGACGAGCTGCGCCATCATGGCAAGCTGACCAAGCCGCAGGAAAATGTCCTGCGCAAGATCGAGAAATACTTCCTCGCCGACGAGAACTACGTCATCGGCATGCAGATGTTCCACGACGACAGCCGTTTCAGGAGAGACGGAGGCCAGCCGCGCTACGACAGGATCTTCGACGGCCATCTGGCGGAAGTGATCGACAAGCTCAACACCTATCTTTATGACGACTATGACGATGGAGGAAAATCCGCATGAACACACAAGAAATCGTAGCGAAGCTCTGGAATCTCTGCAACGTCCTGCGCGACGATGGCATCACATATCATCAGTATGTGACGGAGCTGACCTACATCCTCTTCCTCAAGATGGCGAAGGAGACGTACACCGAGGATCCGATCCCGGAGGACTGCCGCTGGGATGCGCTGCGCGACCTGCGCGGCCTCGACCTCAAGAACCACTACAAGAAAGTTCTCGACAAGCTCGGCACAGAGACGCAGGGCCGCGTGCGCGAGATCTACGCCGGTGCCGCGACGAACATCGACGAGCCGAAGAACCTCGAGAAGATCATCACGAGCATCGACGAGCTCGACTGGTTCTCCGCCAAGGAAGAGGGACTCGGCAGCCTCTATGAAGGACTGCTCGAGAAGAATGCCAACGAGAAGAAATCCGGCGCGGGCCAGTACTTCACGCCGCGCGTGCTCATCGACGTCATGACGCGCCTCGTGAAGCCGCAGCCCGGCGAGCGCTGCAACGACCCGGCCTGCGGCACGTTCGGCTTCATGATTGCCGCCGCGCAGTACGTCAGGGACATGACGGACGACTACGCCGACCTCACAGAGGAGCTGGCAAACTTCGAGGATGAGGAGGCCTTCTCCGGCTGCGAGCTCGTCCACGACACGCACCGGCTCGCGCTCATGAACGCCATGCTGCACGGCATCGACGGCCCGATTTACCTTGGCGACACGCTCTCGAACTTCGGCAAGCGCCTGAAGGACTACGACGTCGTGCTGACGAATCCGCCGTTCGGCACGAAGAAGGGCGGCGAGCGTGCGACGCGCGACGACTTCACCTACACGACGAGCAACAAGCAGCTCAACTTCCTTCAGCACATCTACCGCAGCCTCAAGGCAAACGGCAAAGCGCGCGCCGCCGTCGTCCTGCCCGACAACGTCCTGTTCGCCGACGGCGACGGTCAGGCCATCCGCCGCGACCTCATGGAGAAGTGTGACCTGCACACCATCCTGCGCCTGCCGACGGGCATCTTCTATGCGCAGGGCGTCAAGACGAACGTGCTCTTCTTCACGCGCGGCACGTCCGACCAGGGCAATACAAAAGAAGTCTGGTTCTACGACCTGCGCACGAACATGCCGTCCTTCGGCAAGACGCACCCGCTCAAGCGCGAGGACTTCGCGGGCTTCGTCGCGGCCTACGAGTCGGACGACCGCCACAGCGTCGAGGACGAGCGCTGGCACTCGTACACGCGCGAGGAGATTGCCGCCAAAGACGACAGCCTCGACCTCGGCCTCATCAAAGACGATTCCATCATCGACTACGAAGACCTGCCCGACCCCGTCGAGAGCGCCGAGAGCGCCATCGCCAGCCTCCAAGAAGCCGCCAAGCTCCTGCAGGAAGTCGCCGACGAACTGCGCGCCGCAAAGGAGAAGTGACATGGCCAAGAACAAGAAAGAAATGACACCAGAAGAACGTCTTGCCGCCGCCCTTGTGCCAGAGGAAGAGCAGCCGTATGAGTTGCCAAAGGGATGGAAGTGGGTGCGCATCGGGGGCGAATTGTCAAGCTAAGTGCAACACCTTTGAGAAATAGACCTCATATGGTGTTTTGTAGCCAAGGCACTTCCTGGGGCGCAGGTTCAACTCATGGTACTTCCGTTGGATGTAATCCTCTGGCGTATCCGTGATGTCCTTGCCCTTCGGGAAGAACTCCCGCAGAAGCCCATTGGTATTCTCGTTGGTC